>Ga0184611_1000007_pt1 | contig 47642 bp, 53 predicted proteins | sample PLM3_5_coex_FD_133162 | JGI IMG/M metagenome (GOLD analysis project Ga0184611, IMG submission 133162) | Groundwater sediment microbial communities from an aquifer in East River, Colorado, USA - PLM3_5_coex | ecosystem: Environmental > Terrestrial > Soil > Riparian zone | place: USA: East River...
ATTGCCCGGACCAGGGAACGACAATTCAATAAACTCATTCAGTGTCAGAGGCCCAGAAGCACTGATCAGGAAACTCACTGTATCCGTCGGTCCGAACTGAGGGGGATTCGCACCCGTGCTGAAGTTGAGACGGAAGTCGAAGTAACCGTCCCCGTCGGCCCGATATGCATTCACACCACGGTCAACGCTTTCAAATGCGCCGCCCGTCGTATCGTTGACCAGTGCAAAGGTCACGTCCAGCGGACTCAGCGCCGGGTTCAGGTTGAAATAGACGGCGTCGATACTGGCTCCATCCGCACCAAATGCTGCGATGAGAGTCAGCAGTAGATCACCGCCACCCGGACTATCTGACAATCGCCCCAAGAGCGTGCCCGTCGTGGGTGTCGTGCCGAAGTTGGTAGTGAACGCGAAGTCAATAGCCGTCGCCTGAGCGGGCTTTGCTCCCATCAATACTGCGCCCATGAACAGGGCGACTGTCGCAGCTTTCCACTTTTTCATTTGATTCTCTCGCTCTAAATCGTTGACCCAACTACCCTCGACGTCCGTGAATGATGTATGCTTTCATTGCATCCTGTCCACCTCCTGGAAGATCCATACTCTGACCCTGATCGAACGAAGTCGGTAATCCATTAACGGGTTGAAGCGTTAAGGGATCATAAACGATTACATCATGGAGTGGATAAGATGCAGTCATACGCGCATGACCACGAACTCCACACGGCATCTGGATAATGCGCCCATCAGGTGCAAGTGCTGAATACGCTTTATTCACGCCGTCGCCATGATCTCCTTCCCAGTGATTATGCGGCTGGAAAGGAGCTACTGGATTCGGAGGTTGCCACTGTGTATTCGCCACAGTCCAGTTCGGAACGCCTGCTGGAATCAAATCAGCGACATTACGAATTGCATCGAGGATATTGTCGATGTTGGGAATCTCCCAGAAATTATCCTCTCGTGGAATTGTAGCGTGCGGTAATCCAACTCCTGTCCCAGAGTGAAATACGAAGATTGGAGCGCCACACATGATGGAGACAGCTCGCAACATCGCAAGTTGCAGTGGATTCGTGTTCTGGCTTACACTGGAACCTGGACCCGTAGGCTCCCAATTCGCACCAACGAATGGTCTATCGTTGTGATGATCATAGCCCTGACGCACGTCACGCCAACCATAATCAGCACCTGAGTTACGTGCAAGATGTCGAATATAGACATCGAGGTCGTGACTACTGAGTGCCTCGTAGATTTCTTCGATTTCATCCTCATCGCCTGGCGTTGAAAGAGCCAGTAGATTCGGGATGACTGCACCCATCTCGTCTGCCATATCAATGAGTTCCTGTAGTGGATCGCCACCATTGGAATACTCATTCTCCATCTCGCAACAGAGCACCTTATCGACGCGACCATCCTTGATAATACTGGCGACTTCTCTAGCAAGCCACATATGATCGACGTTAGTGCCTTTTCCACGTAACGTAATCCCACTGCGAATCCCGACACTATACGCGTAATCAATGTCTTTTCGCAGCGTATCATGCCACCAGGATTGATTCTGTGGGTCAAGCGTCATGTCGAATCCATTGACCATAGGCCAACTGACTTCGGTTAGAGGACGCTTGAAGTTGAATCCTTTCCCGGCCATGTATTCGAGATTTGCCTTGTATCGGTCCCACTGCTCATGGACATACTGCATCGACGACATGTATGTGAATCCGAGCGGATAGAACTCACCAAGATCATCATAGACTACACGGCCATGACGTCGAACGAGACCACTCCTCGACGTTACAGGTTTTGATGGGGCAGTGCCTTTGACATCCGATGCAAAGAGTAGAAAATGGCCTGGATCAATCTTCATTCGAGTGTCTCCGCTGCCGGGAGCACGTAAACGAGCGGCCCTCGATCCTCTCCATCACGCTCTGCGATGAGACAGCCTTTGCCTTTCTTGAATGATTCCCAGGCTCCACCCGGCGTGTCACGTTCCTCAAGAGATCCGTAAGGAGTGACGCATAGCCATTTACCGTTCGGTTTTTGAACACTTACCGTGCCGTTGCCGTTGTCATGTTCAGTTCCGGGGAGAAAACCATCCATGACTTTGCCGTAAGCCTTTAGCATTTCATCGTCCTCTTCTACTGGTGGAGGCACATCATTGTGTGGCGGCACGTCATTATGCGGCGGCACATCGTTGTGCGGAATATCATTGTGCGGAGGAGGTGCATCATTATGCGCAACCGGAGGAGCGAGGTTAACTCGTGGCATTGAGAAATCGACATCGAATGCCCGCACCTCCCCAGGCTGTTCTCCCTCTCCACTCGACAGTGCGAAACGCAATACTCCATTGGCAAGAACACGTCCATTGTGCCAGCAGTTAACGCCTGCCGGTGAGATCGTGTATCCATAGAAGGAGCTTATCGGATGGAGAACAACTCCTGCCTCCTCGCAGAAGTATGAGACCCACCAACGACCATCAATCAGGAACGCATGTGGGAACCAGGCGCGTCCAATCTGACTTGGCTGTGGGATTCCAAACACATGAATGATCCCACTTTCACACCAGATTGCACGCCTGTTACCAACAAGCATTAAATCTGATGCATGTCCATCTGTAATCTTCCACTCAGATTCATCAGGTTCATGCGCGATACTTGGGCCGTTGCTGTGGTAAAGTGGCTTATAACCAATTGTGCCATCAGCTCCAACGCCAAGAAGTCCAGCCCTAGGACGATTAAAACCCTTAAAGGAGTAAAGTCCCGTTCCATTGAGCCATGCTGCCCAGATGCTTCCATCCGCGTAGAGTGCATTCGCTCCATATCCATAATACGGATCGTTTGAATCTAGGATAGCACGTTGCCGCTGCTTTGTCAACTGATCGTAGAGAGATATGACCCATTCATTCTCTCCATCAGCAAAGAAGGCAATGTCATCATTAGCCCATCCACCAGCCGCACCTTGTGAAAATGGGACGTTATCAATGGAGACTTGCCCTCCACCAACCCCGTGTAGAATCTGTCCCCGACTGTTTATGCTCGACATGCACTTTCCTTTCTGGATTTGACTAGCGTTCCTTTAGCTACTCCACCAGATGCAGTGCATACGACATCAAAGAAGCCTGGAATTACAAATTCTTTTGAGTTGCCGTAGTCATAAAAAATGACATATTCGCAATTGTCATGCAGTCTGATGAGAACTTTCCCGACAGCTTCATCACTCACGTCATCGAATCGAGCAGTGGAAATGAGAGCCAATCCGTATGGCCCATCCCAGTAGTGATCGTCGAAAATCGAACAATTGAAGATAGATGCGTCCTTAAATCGACGAGAAGTTGCAGCAAATCTATCCTCATCGCACTCAACGCCACATGGAATCATCCAAGGAGTGTTCTTAACTATCTTCTTCAAGAGAAGACCATTTCCACATCCCAGGTCAAGAACTTTCGCTTGAGTGAAATCAGCTCTAGTTGATAATCCGAGGAGGGCGTTGTGTGCTTCCCTTTGAGTTTTCTCAGAGGTAAATCCATTATCGGTGAAGTTATCAATTCCCTGAAAAGCGAGACGCTTTACTGATTGGAATGGAAATTCGGTTCCAGTCGCACCTTCCTCTGGATATCTGTCTGAGTTGATGTCGATAACCATCTTCTCTGCAAGCGCGGTCGTTGAACTGATAATCTTCACAATTGGAGTCGTTACGATTGCAATTCCGTGAAGAGAACTCCATCGAATCGGCCAACGCAAGATCTCCTCAAGCCAGTCTATCTCCTGAGTTAAACCAAGATCGAGTCCAACTGCGATTAGATTTTGAGCAGTCGCAACTGTATTCAGACACCTAAAAGAGCATGGAAGATGAGAAACTGCACGAACTCCGAGATGTCGTAGAAGAATATTACATTCGTAATACTTATCGTGACCCTCGTTACTCATCACTGGAGTGAGATCTCGGTATCCTTTATCGACCCAGTAATGCTCGAAGAAATCACAACAGCACTGAGGGAAGCCGAGGAGAAGACCCATTGCTGTGTTATTGCTTTTCTGATAGAACTCTAGGAAGCTCTGAACAGCATCTCCCCTTCCAATGGCAATTCGATAATTCCACGGTTGTCCAGGCTGAACTGGAATAGTTGCATTGGAGTAGACCTGAGATGCACCCTGTCTATCAAGAGTTACACAAACAAGTCTATGATGTGTTGCCCATTGAGATAGAGTTGGATACTCCTCAGGAGTGCAAGACTGCAAAGTAACGAACTTTGTTTTCCTGAGAGCTGCTTCTCTCTCAATCCTTATCCATGCATGAGAGATTGCCTGAATCCTCGGCTCCCACACCTCGCGCGCACGGGGAGATGTCCAAACGATTCGTGTAAACTCGGGCAAACTAAAGTCCAGCTTCATGTCGATTCTCTACCCAATTGACTGGCGTATCGTTATGATCCCCATGACTATCGCCATGATCACTATCACCATGAGAATCACCGTGAGGACTATCTCCATGAGCGTCGGTTCCTCGATCTCCCGCCCAATTACCAAGGAGACGATTCTCCAGATCCTTGATTCGTTTCGGGTCTCTCGTAACTGACATGTTTCCAAGTTCTGATTCAATTCTCTTGAAGAGAGAAAACCAAAACTCACAGTGAACAGTTCGATTTCTCCAATCATGGTCGATTGCAGTGCCAGGACATTGCCCTCGACAGAGTGAAAAGAATCTGCAATCGGCACATCCACCGAATTCCTGAGGTGTATGATAAAGGGCCAGATAGCGTTCGAAACCGGGCGTGTCAGCTTTGACCCAGTTAACACCATCCTTATTTGTCCTGCCACAATTCGACCGCGTTCCATCCGGAGATATACCGTGAACAGCCGCCGTTGTCTGAGGATCGCAGTTATTCCAAATGCACGAAACTTTATTAGCATCGGTTTGACGCAATAATCTATGGATGTCCGTGAATGGCTGGAACTCAACCTTCCGTCTCTTAGACCATTCATAGATCTCAGTGAACGCATAGATCATTCGTTCATTGGACATGGCTAGACCATGAACATTCACTTCATCTTCGAGAACGTGAAGGTTGATCCATTTTATACCGATAGATTCGAGCGCTTCGAACCAGAGGAGCAGCTTTAGAATCTTTATCGGAGATCCTGCATTACCCGCATGAATCGTCACGATCAGTCCCGGCGGTCGTCCTTGAGCGCAAAGAGCTTCAATGGCCCGCTGAGTACGACGAGTCCCTTCATCAGTAGAAAGAACAGAATTACCGTGGCGATGAGAGTTAAGCTCACCAGGACCATCAATGGAGATACCGACCCCGACATTGAACTCCTTAAATAGTTTAATGTGTTCATCGGTAATGAGAGTTCCATTAGTCTGTATAGAGTTGCGCCCAGACTTACGAAGTCCAAACTCGAAAACCTCCCGTAGATGTGGAATCCCTGCGAGAAGAGGTTCACCACCAAAGACGCAAAAGTCTCCACTTTCTTTCTCAAGCTGCGCTTTAGCTTTTGACCAGTCAAGCGGAACACTGATATTTCCGGCATCTCTCATGGGTTCTTGATAGCAATAAGTGCATTTGAGATTGCAGGAAACTCCGACCGGAAGATACTCTACAGACATTAAGGACCTACGTAAACTGGCAAATCGTTGTGAGCTGAATCCGTGTGAGTTGCTGGGACATCGTTATGCGTGTCATCATGAGTGTCAATGTGAGCCGCATCAATATGAGCAGCATCTCCATGACCTGAATCAATGTGACCATCCTCATGAACTCTATCGGAATGTGCATCTCCATGTCCCGAATCCGAGTGCGCTCCACCATCTCCGTGATTGTCGACGTGAGCTACGTCGTTGTGCGAATCGTTATGTGAAATATCGCTGTGCTCATCCGAGTGAACGTCAGTGTGAGTATCTGCGTGAGTATCACAGTGAAACCCATTAAACTGAGTGTCAGAATGATCCTGATGAAGCACAGGAAGCCCCTCAGGATTATAATACTGACAGTCATAATGATGCAGTATGATTGGAAGATCACCATGCTCATCATTATGAAGATCCTCATGAGCGACATCAACATGAGTATCACTATGACCTACATCGCTATGCGTATCTGTGTGACCTGTATCATCATGATAATCAGTATGTGAATCACCATGAGGAACGTCGCTGTGAGTATCCTGATGACCGAAATCACCGTGGTAATCGTTATGCGCTGCATCCGAGTGTGGCGTATCGCTATGAGGCCCGTCAGAGTGCGTATCGGTATGAGTATCTGTATGCGGAACTCCAATACCATCGATGTGAGCTATGTCAGTGTGGGCTTGGTATTTATTCCCTACAGCAATCCAGCTCGCAAGATTGTTCTCAATCCACACTGAACCAGAGATTGAGCTAGGACGTGATCCTTGATTGACTCCAGCAATCATGAACTCATAATCTCCATACTCACGAATATAATGGAGATCGTTACCCTCAACCCACGCAGAACCTGCTATCGCTACATTTGGACCGACAAGCGTGCCAGGATAATACCACTCAACACCAGAAGCATCGATGTAGTGGAAATCGTTAGCTTCAATCCACGCGGAACCGGGAAGTTTAGCCATTAGCTCGTGGCAAACTTATCCACACCAACGGGGAGAACTAGCGCATCAGCGAAGTAACCGCGTCGGACTTTTGCACCGTTGCTCCCGAGATCATATGCTGCATTAGCATTGAATACGATAGAGCAACTTAATGAGAGTCCACTTAGGTTAGCTACAGTTCCGCCTGAGATTACAACCGTATTCGAGTTCTGAACGCCCATCGTGCCAATGCCAAGATTGACGCGAGCATTTGCTGCATCTTGAGCACCAGTCCCACCACCACTCACACCAAGGTAACGCTCGAGAAAAGCTCCAGGAACATCCCATTCCTGTAGTCTATATTGGCCGCCACCCAGACGTGCGAATCTGATAGATCCGATTGGTGGAGTTACAAGAGAAGCAGAATTCAAAAACATCGTCGCAACATCGACGTCACGATCCTTCGCCTCATTAACGAAGACGTCATACTGCGTCGTGACGGTTGGATTTGCCCAGTTAGCCATTCTTCTCTTTCAGTCTCGTAATCTCAGCAGCCATCTCATCGATTTGTTTGTAGAGCTTGGCAATCTCCTGCTGCAGCTTGAACTTGATAAACTCTCGCTCTCCAATAAGAGTAAAAAGTTCTTCGGGTGAAGTCTCGATTTTATTCTCCACTCGGAGTTTCCTCGACTACACCAGCCAGCACGTTCCAATCACTGTGGATCTGGGAACGAATGTCAGCGTCTCCCGATGCCGTCACGGTCGCGCGCGCATCGAAGTTATATGACGTCTCAAATGCAACAAGATTGGGACGATTCACTAACCAGGGTGACGTTTGACTGGTAACTGCATCAAGGTTGAGCAGCACAGTTCGTCGTGCATACTCATCCCGCTCTTTATGATAAGGAGTCTCCGGATCTTCGCCAATGATCTCCCATGCTACTTGACTGAAAGCATCCTTCACACGACGTCGAAATGTCGGGTCATCAGCAAGAGCCTGTTGTGACGCAGAGTTATTCGCCAATGTGTGCCTCCAGCAAGCTCTGATGATTGGTAGGTTTCATGTCGCGTCGCTCAGCTTTAGTAGTCTTACGAGCCGATATTTGAGAAACGTCCTTAAATCCCTGTGAACCTACGAAAGCAACGAGGTTCTCATCGGCATCGAGAAATGCAAGTCCAGGACCAAGCCCTAATTTCTCACCTTCTGTAACGGTCCAACCATTATCGAAGGTTAAATCGCCTGGAGTAATTGTTACACCACGAATAAGACTCCATCGTAAAGAGCTGTTTCCAATGGCACCCGAATTATCAGAACCCGGAACAAGACTACCACTCGTCTGCATCGACATCCGAACGACTGGAGAACCTAACGCGTCAATAACCAAATCGAGGGCGTTGTTGTTCCCAGCAAGCGTGTGCATCCGCCATGCCCATGAGTTTCCCGAAGCGTTCAGAATATATTGTGCGTAGTTTCCGGCTCCATTAAGAGTATTTCGGACATTATGATAAACTGAACCAGCAATACCAAGCTCTTGAGTAATTGTCTGCCCAGTCTGCAAAATGTTGCCAAGGAATTGAAATTCACTGGCACGAAAACCCATCTTTTGAATACCACCAGCACCATCGTTTAGTGAGTCAAGTGCTACACCTGTCCCAACTCCACCAATACCTGCAAGGCTTCGTATACCTAGATTCATATCGGTTCCAACTCGAACTTCTAGAGTAGAACCATATGTTGATGGGTTAACTGCCGTTCCAATAGCAACAGTGCCACCTGTAAAGAAATTGACAGCACCAGTATATACGTTGTTTGCGTTTCGTAGAGCTACGTTAGCAGACAGTCGAGCATCCGCAAGAATTCCCTCGGTTATCGTAGCAGCACTGAGCGGCAACGGTGCCCAGGATGACCCGTTGTCATCGGACTTTTCAAAGACGTGAGATGTTCCGTTCCATCGCTGCCACATTAGACTATCCCCCGAGCTTTCCAACTCATTGGATAAGTAACTCGATTACCTGCTGAGTCGAGAGCAAAGACTTTGAAGAACGTCGGATTAGCTACATCATTGAAATCGTAGATAGCCGTCACTGGCTCCTTAGCTTCAACTGTCAACGTAATCGACTCGACATCCTTGAACTTCTTGTTGAACAGAACCGTCGTTCCAGCAATATCACCGGCATTTGCTGTGACAAAGCCGGAATCCAATTCTTTCTTCACGTTCAATGAAACGGTTACGTTAAAGAACTCAGCTAGAGCATGATCACTCTCAGCTGTGAATTCAAGTTTGAACTTGAGAAATCTAATCTGTTCGAAGTATTGTGATGCACCTGCAATCATAGGACCATAGGTAACACCATCAGTCGAGGCTGCCATCTTTACGATGACACTGATATTCTCACTCGTTATAGTTTGAGTGCTCCATGAGATCGTTGCAATAACATTCGGGAAGACTGCCCCGTAATTTACGATCTCCTCATAGCTTCCAGTCAGTGCTCCCGGTTGGATGTAGATTGGATATCCAGCATCAATCTGATCTTTAGGTTTAAGCCATGAGCGATTCGTGAAATGCTGTTGCCAATTCGTTATCAACCAACAAGCCAGAAGTTTTGGCCCAGGCGTCCGAATGCAATTGATCAGAGTCGAACTCGTCTGGATAAGTGCAAGATAGATATGAGTCGGATCAGTTGTGAAGCCTGACTGATTCTCAAAGATAAAATTAGCTACGTTTACACTTCCGGCTTTCTCGATGTAGATTCCATGAGCTTGCGTATCAAGAGCACCAAGATTGCTGACGTAGATGCTCTCAAGAACAAAGTCAGGCGGTATCGCAAGTGTTACTGGAATCTCGCTACGAATTGACTCATTACCTGCTACATCGACAGCGGAAATGCCGTAAAGGTAAGTTCCACCGACCATCTCAAAATAGGTCGTGAAGTTACCACGAACAGTTCCAATCAATCCAGCATTCTTCCATAAATTGTAGTAACTGATGGAAAAGTCGGACTTTGGGATATTCCAGCTTAAGAGGACGTTATTGTCAATCGTCCGAGCTGTCAAAACTGGTGCCGCTGGAGCAGTAACGATGACTGTGACAGAAGCTTCTTCTGCTGAATATTGACCCAGGTCATTCATTGTTTTGACTCGATAGAGTCCAATCAAACCAACAAATGGAACGACGTTAACCTGAGTCGATAGAGTCCTTAAAACGAAATCAGCAGTCTCCCAATCAGCTCCTCCGAAACGCAGTTCATAGTTGAGAACTCCATCGATTTCTGGTCTTGTCCAGAACAAACGAATACTGACCTTTTCAATCGAATATCCAAAGTCAGTCGGTGGAGTAAGTAAGATTGCTGATACCGAACGCTGGCTCAGAGCTTTAACAATTGGAGAAATGGCAAGCGTTATCCGACTAATCTGATCATTGAGAATCGTGATTGCCTCAAACAACTTTGGGTCGATATTCTGACGCCCAGTAATCAGAGAAGTGACATGATCCGACCTATCCTTGATAGTCGGAAATTCGATGTCAGTAACTTTGATCAGATCAGCCATTATGCAGGTTCTTCTGCCCAGAATGGATTGTGATAGATATTGATCTGCGTGATTCTGAACTTCTCTCCGTATGAGTCAGTCAGTCCTTTCAATCTTCCCTTCTGACTTTGCAGATTGAATTCAGATTGAAGGAATCGACCTGGTGTCGCACTGAGAAGCATCGATGGAGCAAATACGGTGACAGTATCATCGAGTCCAAGGAAGAACAAGTTGAGAATTCCTGTCCCGGTCACACGAAGCCGCACTCCACCAAAGTAGTGGACCATGACTTTGTCATCACCAATGTGTCCCGTCTCAAAGGTCGGATCAGGAATTGCAGTCAGATTGTCGTTGATTTCAGTCTCATCAAGGAAATAGATATTTCCATCGATGGATGCAATCTTTAAGACTGGCTCACCATCGTCATCAACGTCAATTCCTACGGCAGTTGGACGATAGTTAGCAAACTCCCAGAATGCCCAGCGAACGTCCAATACAGTCATTCCATTTGAGTAATCACAATACAATAGAGCGTTCGGACTTGTTGCTCCATCAAGAGGGACTACCGCGTAAATGACTTCATTGATTGGATCAAGCGTAAGCTGAATCGTATGGAACGCAGTCTTCGTAACTCTCGCCCACAGATCCTCAATCTTGACAGTGATTACGTTACTGAAGTCGCCATTGTATGCGATAATACCTTTCTTCGAGGCGACAATGTAACGATCTACTGTGTTCCCTTCCTCATCAAGAATTGCTGCAACACCGAATACAGACGATCCAACGCCCATATCGATTGGACCCTGAACATCCCAGTATGCAGGCTCCTCACCATTGTTTGAAGTTGAATAGACTCGATTAGTCTTGTGGATCATTAGGGTGCCGCCGCGGTATGCGACACAGTTCTTGACGCCTCCACCTACACTCGAATCTACTTCAATTCCACCATTGAGAAGGGAGATGCTCTCAGGCTCCCCAGCTTTAGAAAGGTAGACGGACGATGGCTCCAAATTCGGCGCCCATCCGACCAGACTACCGGCAAAGGTCGTGAATCCCAAGACGGCAGGAATCAACGCCATCTGACTCTTGAGATAATCTGCAGACCTTACGAGCTGAGAATCGTAGAACTCTACATCAATCGCAGTAGCCGTATTATTCGGTAATACAGCTCCCTCGATGAAGAACAGTTCAATCCCATCTTGATTGCCATCATACTCAGGAATTACCTGACTAGCAACGATATGACGAGCAACCGTCCCCGCTGGACCGCTTGGGATATTGGAAATGTGAGTCTTAAATGACCCGGTTGATGTATGCTGAGCGTAAATGATCGGACCTGGTTGACTTAAGAATCCGCTCTCAGTCTCAAAGACGACAGCATAGAGATGGAGTCCAACCTCGACATATCCAGATGCGCTTGAGTCTTGAGCAACTAACGTAAAACCAGATGGCTGATTAGCACCAGCCAGACGAGCGGGATTTCCAGCTCCTACGTAAACATGAACGAACTGACCTGGGAGTCCAGTCTTTCCATCGTGAGGAGACAGATATGCTCGGTCGTTCATGACGACCATCGAGAAATCTGTCATCCCAGAGATAGTTAAGATCGGACTACCTGGATACAAACTGTCGAAGATTCGTCCAGCTGTATCCAAGTAGATGATTCGATCGGCTTGTCCTTCAATCGAATAAGGAAAGAATCGACGCACGCCGCCTGGCACTGAGATTGACAGAGACGTCCCATAACGAGTCTCAAACCCGTTTGGGAGATAGCGAATATTTCTGGCCTTTAGAAAGTGGTCTTCCGGAACACGTTCCGCTGGACCACGAGCATACAGGCCATTGAAATCCGTTATGCGCGTCGACTCTAGTTCGTCAAGCATTAGCCGAACTTTGGATAGGTCGCCTCATACCGGATCACATCACCTGTGTATCCAGCAGCATACGCTCCAGCAGCAAGTTCAACTCCTGGAGCTGAGAAGATTTTGATCTTCCCTGTCGTATGGTCCCACACGACCGTATTCCCGTTGATGCTTTCGAGGTCGACGTTGTATGGAGCTTTCGTCGTTCCGGGTTTGGGAAGATTGACTGCTTCCCCTCCAGTGACGTAAGATCCAGAGAGGACAATCGTCCCCTGAACCGTGATGTGACGAAGTCCCGGAAGTTTTCTCTGTTCTGTTACCGTGCTTGCCATCGATAACCTCTCCTTCTGACTGGCCGGTCTTGTAACCGCTTGACCAATGAGCTGATTACGAGCTTCTTGAAATACTCCGCTTTATTAGAAGCCATAGTAGCTCGATTAGTCGCTGCTCCTCCGAAGTTAGATGCGAGAGCTGCCGTTTGAGCTGCCAAAAACTGCTTTGCATTTGGCAATTCGATAATTGAACTCTGATTGGTTACAGTATTCAATGATCGAAGATAGCGGAGACGAACGGTCCTTGGAGTCGTAGCACCAATGAAACGAATCTTGCTCTCACGAAAGGAGAATGCTTCCAGTTTTGACGTTGGAGCCGTATCAGGTTCCCACGTAACCTCATTCACCTTCGTGAATTTCGTCTCGCCCGCACCTTGCTCATCGAGATAGATGGGAAGGACGAAATCGTTCGGAAGTTGAAGCTCAGTCTCTCCAACAGCAACAGGGATTGCAACGGCAATCTCATACAATGAGGGAAGATCGTTCGATTCCAGCTCTGCCTGAAGCTCTCCGACCGCCGAACGGAGATATGGGAGAAGAATCGCATACGTCCATCTGACCTTAGCGGCATCATTAAGGTAGACGGATGCGCTCTCATCCATGCATTCAGACGCGAGTAAGGGCATTAGATCCTACCTCGGAGCAGGAAAATCAGCAGAACAAGGAGAACGACAAAGATCAACCCCGATGGACCATAACCCCATCCTGATCGATAGGAGTAAGCGGGTCCAGCAAGTAGAAGGATCAACAGAACGACGATGAGGATAGTAATCATTACCGTTCAATCCTTGAACACTTCCTGTTATTCCACGTCCATAGTGGCCTTGAGTTCCTTATACGCGACGACGTCAAGAATCTCTCGGCAATTTGGACACTTCACAGCACCGAATGGGACTTCAGCTTTGCAATACATACAGGTATTCTTAGAGTCACCCGTTCGGATAACCCAAGGACGCTGTGCATTGATTCGTTGAGCGGCGAGTCGCTGGAGATTGCTGACACTCGTATGTCTCTGCGTTCGAGCATACGTGTCATCTGCGATCTTTACCAGCTCCTCGAACCACTTATTCTGACGAATCTCAGCCTCGTCAACCATGACGCCGAAGAGATCTCGAATTTCCTTCTCCGAATAGAACGCTCCGGGAACCCAGAACAGACCGGGTTCGGCAGATCCGACAATACGACCGATATGACTGGTCATGAAGTCGTGAACGATTGATTCAGCAAGCGTGTCATACGCTGTTCGCATTGCATGGACCTGTTCGTTCTTCGTCTCTGTGTAGTAGACTGCATCACCTACTACGAGCCAGGACATTCCACCGATTGGTGCGGCTGGAATCACATAATAGCCTGGATAGAGTCCCGGTTTCTGCTCTGCAATTGCCAGAGGAAATAGGGAAATGACCGTTGCCTTTAGCTGATCAGATTGATTCTGCATTACAACTCGCCCTTCGTTCCGGAGATGACTCCGGGGATGATGATCTTTGATTGACCTACTGGACGTTCATAATTCTTTGGGACAGTAACTACTGCATGAGGATCAGTCCAAAGCCATGAACGATTCTCATCATCAAGAACATCCCTGAAATACGCAACTTCTGATGCAAAGAGCTTCTTATCTCTTTCCTCTAGAATATTACGCAGTTCACCAGGTTTGTGCGGATTCCGATGCATCCAGACAACAATCTCACAAACTCGGAACAGCGGTTCGAGAGGTTCTTGCTTTGGAGACAAGAATGGATACAAGATCTCGTAATGTCCATTCTTCGTCTCTGGAATTTCCTCGATTGGAGAATAAACGAAATGCTCCAATATCCATGTATCCTGATGATTTGGATACTTCGGGACTTCCAACTCTCCAACTTCTTCACGGAGAAAGATGTGTCCCATGTAGTAAACGTGATATTTGCCGAAACGTCGTTCAGTCTCATTGGTAGACCAAGAAACACGATAACGAGGTTTGTTTCGGACTTCGTCTTTGCCGTAACGGACTTCGAGCAAGTAATTAATCGCTCTGGCTTCCGACTGCCACGGTGCTATTGTAACTTTTCCCATAAACTTAAAATTGGAGGAGAGAAACTCGTTGCTTCTGACTCAAATCCCCCTCCCCCAACCTGCAAGTCGTTAATAACCCGCAGGAACCGTCAGCCCGTAGATGTAGGCGACTTCGGCAGGATTTCGGACGTAGAAGTTGAAGCTTGCCACGATGTAGAACACCTGGCTCGTAGCAACTCCACCCGAAGTTCCCCTGATCTCGAAGATTCGCCGTCCATCAACGGTGTAGAACCCAGGAGCATGCATCTCTGCACGACCCCACGCATCGTTCGCGATGAAATCGATACGTGTCTTATCCCACGAGAAGTGCGTCTTGATGGGCACTCCGGCGATCGTCATGTTTTCGCCGAAATACATATCCAGAGACTCACCACCCTTGGGACTGCGGTTAATCACGGACGCGAGCATCCCGAGCTCCTCATATGCCTGGAGCTGTGCGGGATGCATCCATGCTGTAACCTTCTTTCCCTTACCCATTCCGACGCGATCGCCCACCTTGTTCATCGCAAGACGAGCGTGGGGAAGAGCCAATCCACCAGAAGCGTTGACAGCGTTCCCCCGCACTTCAGGAGTCAGCGCACGGTCGAAACCGAGCCAGTTCCCCGTTGATGCGTTGGAGTGGTGATACGGGATGCCGAGCAGACTGACGGGCGGCGTAGCACTCAGACCGGAAACGACAATCTTATCACCGGGTGCCAAATTGGCTGTCGTTGCGGTCTTGATCTGCTTGTTCGGTCCATCATAGAACGCAATCGCTTTTTCGGCACCAGCAGTGCGATTCGTGGTCAGAGTCGAATTGTAGTAGTTGATGTTCTGACCGTAACGCAGCAGACGCGCACCGAAACCATCGACGTTCAACGTGACCGTGTCGAAGCCACCAGCATTGGTAACTGCTCCGACCGTTCCGAGCACACCGTCTCCACCCTGCATTGACAGGGAATCGACGTTACGACGGAACTCCGCCATCGACGTTGCGAGCAGATGACGCAGGGTATTGACGACAGACTTGCGCCGGTCATCCGTTGCCCACTCTGCACGCTTTGTCCACTCTACTGCGTGCTTGAGGTTGACCGTATCGATCACGGCCTTGTCAAACACTGGACCTTCACCGCGTCCGAGGTCGCCGCCGTCAGAATCGAAGTGACCGAACTTTCCGCCCGGTCTGAGTTCGAGCGGGATACGCATCTGTCGCTCGGAAACAACCTGAACAGGCCGCTTCTCGATGAAAGAATAGAACGTATCCTCGCGCTCGAAAAGAGTGGGGATCGCACCACGATCGTCCACCGTTTCGAGTTCTGCGCCGACGACTTGAATAGCTGTCATTGCCATAAGTCGTCTCTTTCCTGCCTACTTCTTCAGATTCGCCCTTCCGCTGAGAATGTCTTCGTCCGAAGTTCTGTTCCAATCAATTCGTCGGGGATTGGTGGCCCGAATAGTCTTCGGCTTTGGAGATTGCCCACCAGAGTGCGGTCTTGGAAATGGCTTGTCTTGACGATCTACAGGACGTCGGTCATCACTCCGTGTGCCCTTTTGATCGTCCTTGATGTTGTTTTCCTCTCTAATCCTACGTGCAAGTTTGGGCAGGATTTGTTTGGCGCGCTCCAGATACGCGTTTGTTATCCTGGATACATGCCCATTTGCGTATGATGACCGTCGAGCGTTGACCCAGAGACGATTCACACGATTCATGTGATTCTGATCTCCGGTGATTTCTTGGTCGATGTCACGAAGGACATCAGCGACGAGTGCGTTCTTTGTTTTCTCTTTCAGCGTATCGTTCGGATCGATCGCCTGACCGATGGAATTCATCAGAGACGAGGTGATTTCACGATTTACTGAAACGCGCGCCTCATCGAACTTCTTACTATCGAATTCTTTTACTCGATCCTGAAATTCCTTCTCGCGCGGGTCTTCCGTAGCTGTCGGAGTAGGAGAAGGCACCCCATCACGACCGAGAAACTTCCAAATATGTAGCGCCGAGTGTTCGAGATTTTTGTTTCCATCAGCCTTTGCCCTGCGATATGCAGCACTTACGAACTGCGTGATAGGGACGTCAGTCACGTCCATGTAGAGATCTTTGTTACGCTCCAGAAGTGCCGGGAGAATGTTCTTCGCCATTCGAGTAGCGGCTCTCGAATCAGCTTTGTTCACTTCATCGTAGAGGAATCCGAAATCACCCTCATCAACGACTTTATCGATGAGAGTATTGAAATTGTCTTGAGAGGTAGCAGCTTCTCTTGCTTCGTCGACGGATGAATAGAGAGAACGAAACTGCTGATGTTCCGCGATTGCCGTTCGGACGTGAGGAAACTTCTTGAAGATGTCGGGATATGCCGTCTTGAGAGCTTTCAGGGACGGGATGCGTTTCGTGTCTTCATCGTCTTTCTCCTTGGGCTTTTCCTTCTCTTCTTTATCTTCTTTATCTTCTTTGTCTTCTTCCTCGATGTCGGGCTTTTCCTCTTTGTCGTCCTTGGATTCAGTTCGCCCTCGATCGACTCGTTCGTCTTCGTCCTCTTCGTCGTCGACGTCTTTGTCGTCTTTCTCCCCATCGCCCTGAGAATCGTCGCCATCATCACCATCGTCGTCATCTCCAGCTAACGCTTCGAGATCATCACTTGATGGAGATGGAACTTCCGGCAGTGCTTCTACACTTCCACCACCGCCGCCCTCCTCATCATAGAAGGGCTGGAGAAACTTGAGGAAACCGATGCCAATGCCAAACATAATAACTCCTTAGGATTTTCCGCTCTCGACTCCCTCAGGAGCCTCAACATTCGGATTATTGTCTTGATCGGGAGCTTCCTTACCAGGAGTAACTCCACCGATTCCTTGTTTGATAGCTTGCATCATCTGACCCATTTCGTGCGCTTTGTAATGAGCCAGGCAGTTCTGATAACCCATTGGATTTTCACGCTTCACAAGTTGACCAGTCTCAGATACCAGGAAGGCTTTGGTCGTTTCCATGTGAATAACGTGGTCGTCCACATCCATGTCCGGCATGATCGTCGGCTGGAACTGGACCTGACCAGTCATCGGATCAATACCCATCGGGATGGGCTGAGCCGTCAGGAGGTCAGTAATCTCATTGAGCTGCTTCGAACGATCGTCATCACCCGGAATGTAGTAATCACTGAATCCGAGAAGAGCGGAGACTGCTCCGACGTTTTCGGGATGGAACAGAGCCGCATCAATATTCGGATTCTCCATTTCGAGCATCTTGATCAGCATATCTCTCTTTTGAGCATTGCTGATCGGGAATGACTCGGAACTTTCAGCGACTACCTCTCCGACCTTTCCTGTGATTTCTGACTTACGAATCCAGACGTTGATGTATCCGTAAGTTCCATGCTCTTTAACGAAACGCTCGTCGTATTTGAGATGATCCAGATAGTCCTTAACGGACTTTGAAATCATATCAGTCCAGCATTCGTTGACCACTCTCCACGTAATTTGCAGCCTTTGGAGTGCCTGGTTACGCGACATCTCATATTCTTTGGCTGTTCCGCTTCCACTCGATATAGCACCACCATAGATAGATGGAAAAGCCCCGGACGTAAACTGTCCAAACTCCTTAAGCTCACCGGAAAAGTAACGAACTTCGTCGGAGAGAGTAGAGGGCTTTGTCTCGTGGATAAAATGACCAATGTCTTGTCCTGCTGGGACCTTTACTGGGTAAATTGCACCAGGCGCTACACGAGAATCCTTGAACTTCTTGAGATTGAGCATATCGGTATCAACGAGAGCCATCGGCGTCCCGTGTTCGATATTGTCAATCGTCATCGTAACGAGTTCATTCGTCAGTTCTTGAATGGATTTGAGCGACTTTCCAAGTGCCTGCGCCAGTAGATGTGGGGAAGTCGGGGAAATGGAGATCGTCCAGTGGTCATCGAGATTTTCATCCTGCGCGCAGAGGAAGTTATCTCCTGCCTGGACGAAATAGACCCCATTCGGAAACTTCTGGAGTAATCCATCTCTGATGGATTGATCCTCTATTTCTTCAAATGCCCAACTACGAAGCCACCGCTGTCGGACGGTGACCATATCGGACACTGCGTATCCTGACGAGCTGACGAGGTTTCGCGCCCATCGATCATACTTCTCATCATCCTTCGTCGGTGAGACCAAGTCTCGGATGTTCGGAACATAATCCTTGTAGACGGCGATGACCATCCCAGGAAACTGCTCAGTGTCGAGAGTGATATAAGGACATTCCTCTTGAGAAGTAGCAGTATGAGGAATACGAAAATGCAGAGGTGAGTAAGCTTTGATATCCTCGGTGACTCGAGGGATTTCCTGCTCACCAATCTTTCCAGGGACCATATCCTCGACTGTATCCATCTCGGGCGGACCTTGATATCCACAGTGCTCGCATTGCTGCGAGGACATGTCATTTCCGCATTGTGGACAATAGGATACATCAGTCTGTTTAGGAACCAATCCCGTTAAAGGTTGGACGACAGTGCCTAACTTCGGATCAGTGCGCGCGTAGTTGTAGAACCCGACGACTCCCTGATTCCAGAGAATGTAAAGTGCTCTGGTAAGAAGTAATGGAGCCTTATTCCTTCGTTGAATTAGCTCGGCCGCTCGAGAGTAGACCTTCGATGTCGAAACGTCTGCCGTGCTATCGGCGTCATCTGGGAAGAATCGTGTCGCTGGAACGCCCGAAGACATTGCAGCGATAACTGATTCGCCGTGCGCCTTATAGATGTTAACCGTTCGAGGATTGAATCCTTCGAGATCCAGGTCATCCTCATCATTGAATGAATCGATCGGTCGCCAATCCTGAGCGACTTCGCTCCAAATGTTATGCTGATTGTCATGCCAGAAATGTTCCATGAGTTTCCACTCACGAAGCATCGGCTTACGGACTTCATCCTCATCCCGTTCGTATCTATCGACAAGCTGTATGAGGGCATCCTGCCATTCTTTCGGGATTGCATTCGGGTCATTCGGATTGACGTTCTCATCTATCGTTCCACCCGAAGCGACAGCATTCGGCCCGGAGACAAGAGGGTCTACTGCCTCAGGATTATCCTTGAGGAGAGCGAGCTGCTCTTGCTCAGCTAATGCTTCTGGGTCGCCTTGGAGTGGTTGATCTGCCATTTATTAGAATCCGTATCCACAGCTGTTACAGACTTGCTCGTTCCAAGTTCTCTTGCAAGTAGGACATTTCTTAATCTTTATCGTCCGCTCTGGAAGAACCTTAACTGTGCTGGATGTGGCTGGTAGAATCGGCAAATCTCCCCACTGTCGAGCCATTGCATCTGCGATTCCACGATATGTTTCGGACCTTCGATCGCTTCGATGTTTGCCAGGAGATTCTCGATGAACTCGTTCGTCACGTCCATGAGAAAAATCCCTTGTTTCTTGCAAGTGAGGAAGATTCTTAAGCCAGAGGCACGTTTGCTTCTGCTCTCCATCTCCGAACATCCACGGTTGGATGATCTGATCCGGTTTCCTGATGCGAGTAGATAAGACTCCCACAGGATTTTCGATAGCGATACGTCCAACATTGGCTTCCATTAACTCCGAAACGAACTTGATCGAGTCTTCCTGCTGATCTTTCTTGTAAATAAAGTGCTTCGCCCCAGAGACACATAAATGAGTACAGGGCGGAAACGCAATCAATAAGTCCCAGTGGTCCCGAAGAGCGATGAGTATATCACCAACGATATGTCTTCCAGGTCTTTTAGACTTTCGGAGGTCGCATGACCAGGCATCATGTCCCAGCTCAACGAAAGCATCCCTAACTCGACCCGAGAATTCACATCCAACGAGAACTTTCACTCTTTAACTAACCTCGAACCAGTTCCATTCGGCTGAAACTGAGAGGGGCGCGCGCTCTTCGGTTTCTTGACACGAAGTTTCGGTTTCGTTGGACGTTTGCCAGCATGTTTCATGCTATCCTCCCAGACAGGACTTCTGAATTAGAACGATCGTGTTGAAAGTCGGTCTGATCCAGCCGCCCTTCTGGACAGTTCCTGCCACGTAAGCAGTGAATGGACCAGCGTAAGCGGTTGAGATTTCCAATCCACCTCCACCGACAATCTTGACCGGCACGGATGGGAGCGCGTAAACTTCTCCAGAGTTCGTTGGAGTATTCGCACCGACTGGGATCTGGTAAATCATGGCTATCTCGCGAACATCGAGCGTTGCTTCTTCGGAGTCTTTTCAACAATCTCGCGCGCAACAGCTTTAGACGGCGAATCCTTGCCTGTCGGACCCGCCCCGTGAAGCACGGTCTGCATCAGTTTGTATTGTTTCGCTGATTTCGCCGGCATCTGGTTCATCCTTCTTGGCTAAGACTTGCTGTTCGAATTCCCTGACTCGACGAGCGGCTTCCCGCATTGACATTCCTGATGAGCGGAGGGGTTCCTGTCCCACTTCAGGTCGTTCATTGGCTTTATTAACGACTCCAAGAACTCCTGAGTGAAGAAGAGATTCAAGCCTGTCTCCTCTTTGGTGCGCGCGTTCGAGTTCTGCTTCGAGTCGTCTGATTGCTCCGACATAAAGCTCTCGCTCATTATCCACGACGCGTTCCCCGATTAAAGCGAGTCTTGTTATAGAGCCTGACCGGGGCGTCTGAGTTGCGATTAGAACTTTCAAACTTCTCCATAGCCCTATAATATTGCGTTTGATCGCCAGAACGCTCGAGACGATCCACAATTTGACCTTGAGCAACTAACAACTCCAAATCTGCATCTGGAAAATCAAGAAGATTGTCAACAGCGTTAACTGCATACCTCGTTTCGTCGTACGCATCATCACCGTCGAACTCTTTTACGTCTTCAGGATTCTTCCCGACCTTGCTTAAGTCATTGTAGACGCAAATTGGGAGAACCTTCAACGTCTCCATGCAATTCCTAAAGAAGAGAAGCTTCGGGAGATTACCTTCAGGCTTCTCAGGCGCGAACATCTGCATGTAATCTGCTAATCCACGTTTTCCGTGGATTCTAAAGATACGCTGAGCTAGGTCGTTATCGAATCCTTCGGGCGGCACATATCTGGGCGGGCGTGCTTCCCATCTCAGATATTCATGCAGTAATTGCTTGCCACCAATCCTGTCGTTATGAGCCTTCTCAACAATTCGAAAGTTACTTGCCTTCATGAATTGCTGAGCAATTGTCGCTGGGTCGCCCCGATCCTGCCATGCAGAAGGGTCGAGAACTACTCGTTTAATTGGTTCACCCGAACTTAACCTGGCGACATCGGCTCCCCAGACTGCAATCTTCGCTTTGGTCGTATACTCCCGATACTTAAATACTCGATGACCAGGAGCAATTGCATACCAACCAACACAAGTCATGGCCTTTCGATCTGGATTGGTGCCGCCCCAATCAACGCTGATTACACGAGGCCAGTAACTCGGAATCTTAAAGGCTTCGCAGACGTGCAACGCATGTTGAGGTTCACCAATGATACGCTCCAAGCGAAGCTCATTGAAAACCTGTCCTGCGAAAACCCACCAATCTCCCTCGACCTTCGCTTTATATTCCGCTGGTGGTAAACGACGCAAGCGGTTAATATAATTCGGGTCATGCTCCATCAAAAACGGATTGTCCGTCAGTCTCGATCGCACGAAACAACGGAAGGTCTTTGATGCGTCGTCGAAGATTAGTGTATCGCCCGCCCCAATCGGATCTGGTTCAACGAAGAGTTTACGAACCCAGAGATGTCCGATGTTTCCTGGATTGCTTGCTGACCGAACTGTTGCCGGTAACTCGGCAATCGTCGAACGAACACGCGAGGAGACGATGAATGTGTACTCTTCCTCAGCGAAGTGCGTAAGCTCATCGAAAGCGGCGTAGTGAAATTCAGCCGTATCATGCGATCGAGCGTCAGCCATCGTTTCGAGATAGCTGAATTTGATTGTCGCTCCACTCTGGAACTTCCAGATGTGATCAGATGCATTGTAGACTCCGCCTTCGGCCTTGTAGATTTCTTCGCTACGAGGGATTAGAGATTCTTTCAACTGAGGCATCGTACGACGAAAGATGATGCCTCGAAAATATTTGTTCTTATGCCATCCCATCAGGATGGGAATGAGCACGAGCAGTTCAGACTTACCTCCGCCGACTGCTCCACCGTAGAATGCTTCGAAGACTTGATTCGGGAGTGAAAGGAATTTCTCCTGTTTAGGAAATGGTTTCCAGACTCTCCTTACTCCACCATCGAAGTATTCAATCTGAACTGGCACTTACTTGTCAGTCCATGCATTGTAGACGCGCACGTATTCAGGTCCAGGTGATTGACCATCCTTCGCATAGACCCGAATGAAAGTCCACAATGCAATTCGACGTGGAATCTTCCATGCGATGAATATTGGAAATCCCTCATCGCGGAACCAGAACCACCACGCACGTGGTCCCCAACCAGGCGTCCATATTCTCCACATGTTATTCATTCGTATCTATCGCGAATGCCCTTGGCCCATCATCAGTCTTACCAGGCTGAAAGGAGACTTTATCACCTGATTGAAGATTGCGGAAATGCTTCGAGAACTTACTTAACTCCGACCAATGAAAGAAGTAGTCACGTCCATCTGTGCCCTCGATAAAGCCGAATCCTTTATTCAGGCGGACGATCTTACCATCCATTCTCCGTTCTTCACGGACCTCATTCACCGCTTGATGTGGCATTTGGCTCAGCCTCTGGCAATTGATTGATTGTCTTTACTGTAAAATCGGAAACCTCACGTCGTTCGGGAGCGTAAAGATGGAGATGTGAAGATCTCGAATCATGCAGATGCTCACCCTTGTTTATCGTTCGATCGATAACTCCGGAAAGGTGATTAGCCATCTGTGCGGCTACCTTCGCGCGCTCGCGATTCGGAATGTTCAGTAGAGCTTCCTCATCAATGATGTCGAGAACTTTGAGAAGCTTTTCCCGTGCCTTCTCCCGAATGTTTCCGAGCGCTTCATAGATCCCATCGCGTAGAATCTGATTGCGCGCTTCCCGATCTTCAGGGGATTTTCCCCCATTGTTATACTCTCCACGAGCGAGCAACTCAGCGTAGCCAACGGAGACATCACCGATCTCTGCGGCAGCTTCTGGTCCACTAATGATGGCTGCAGCCGCAACAACAGCTCTCATCTCGGGAGTTAAGAGATGTTTCTCCCGTTGAGTTCCATTGTTCTTGAATCGGGAAGGATCGAACGACGCAGTCTTTCCCACGGCAACGCCGTCGTTTTTCGGGTGAATACGTTCCACCAGGTTAAACGATTCGGAGCGACGCTGATCTAACTCTTTCTTGGAGATGAACATGATAGGAGTTGCTTCGCAACAAGGGTAACACATGAGGATGAGAATGTCAAGAGCCGCATTCGTTGGGGAAATTGCCCGAAGTTATCTGTTCAATGATTGAACGCTTACCCTAGGTCTTCGTCCCAGCGAAGTTATGGGACCTAACTTTTTCCCATAGTGATTTTAAACTTATCTAAATTCGTTGGATGGTGAATGCTTCGCAGGGGGGCGCGGGCATGGGACCCGTCCGCGGGGAATGTATAAAGTGGTCATACCACTTGGGCTTTGCGGGACAAAGTTAGCTGGTCGCCAGGGGCAGCGCAGTCCAAGTGGTCATACCACTCAAGATCTGGCCGGCGCGCAGTGGTCATACCAATCACAGTGGTCATACCACCTGGCTGCTTTGCGATGCAGAGTAAGCAAGTGGTCATACCACTCACTCTGGACTGAAAAGGGCGGGCCATCAGCAGCCCGCCCGATCTTACTTAGAGTTGAGCGTATGCTCTATGACTCCGCCAAGCCAGATCACGATGATTGCCCAAAGTATGAGACCTCCCATGATCTATGGTCTCAGTTCCGGACGGAGCATGATCCGCAATGCGCGCTCGATCAAGTGAGCCATTGAAACGTCCTCAGCCTGAGCGCGCAACTTCAGATCGTTCCACAGTTGCAGATCCCTCACGTAAATTGTTTTGTTCGGCATTTGACTTCCTGTCACCTGATAAAAGTAGGGCCGGATCGAATTGACCCGGCCCAAGAACGAACTACTGAACCGCTTCGTCCGTGGTCTCGTCATCCTCGCCAAGAACCATGCGCGCCATTGCAACGGCCTGCTCGGGCGTGTACTTGCCGGGCTTGGCTTTCATGATATTGGCAGCCATCTTCTCGATTGCCTTCTCCGGACCTTCCGCCGCTGACTTGACACGCTGAGATGTGCGGCTGCGCGCGTTCAGGTCAGCGCCGTAAAGGCAGAACTTGACAAGCGACGGCTTCCTCCAGTCCAGCTCTCCCTCCTCGCCGTCCTCTTTCACGGGCGCGTTGAGGTTCCCGCCGGAGATCGCCTGAAGCGCCGCCATGATCTGCTTTGCGCTTGTGGCCTTCTCACCGATCGAAAAGCGAACGTAGTCACCGGTAAACTTTCCGGCTTCCACTTCCACCAGATCAAGTTCCGCCTTGACCTGACCGGCTTCGATCAGCTCGTTGATGTTGGCGCCGACGATGCCGTCGTTCACCAGTTCCGTGATACCAGCCTCCAAGGAGTCCAGCGTCACAACCTTCTGACCCTCTACCACTTTCGTTTTTGCCATTCTGTCCTGTCCTTTGTTTGGCTCGGTGCGCCTTGTGCGCCCGACCGAGTTACAGAATAGCAAACGCCGTGGCGCATGTCAATACCCCAAAGCAAGTTTTTTCATGGCGCGTGCATTTTGTTTTGCCTGCCGCACGATCCGCCGTCTCGCCGTTGACGAATCTCTCCCTGGTATCACATGCTTCTGGATCATGCTCGACCTGGCATCGCCTCCATCTGGATCATGTCAGTTTCAATCTATAAAGTGAGCATATAGATGGCATTTTTTCACTTTATAGATCCTCTAAAAAGGGCGTTTTAGGGGGATCGCATACTGCCGTAAATAAGTGTTCATTGGCCCACAAATGCCCTACAAACTGTTCAATTGAGCAGGGGGGAGGTTTGGATCGCGGCTGGCTTCGCCACGTTTCCTGAGGAGATCTATAGAGTCTGGCTCCGCCATCTAGGAGCTGCATGGATAACAGAGAATATATACAGTTCTTGATCTAGTGCAGCATCCTGGTGCGGGCGTTTATTAGGCCCGAGAATTTAGCGATACATTAGGAGTTGATTAGTCGTTGATTAGCAGTCGATTAGGCGCGAATTAGTGTGTTTTCTATTAAGTGTTCATGCCTGTAAATATGGCCCAAATAAGTGTTCACCTGGGGATCGGTGTATGGGAGTATACTATATAGGGGTAGTCTAACAATTTTCCCCTTGCCTCTTGAAATCTATAGATTGTTATGAATGTATAGAGTTTTATGGATTTATAGATGTATATTTGTGCTTTTATATATATATATGATGTGTTACATACCATACTCCCCTACACACCGACCCCGCATGAACACTTAAAAACCCTTATATTCAGGGGATTGAACACTTATGGAAATCTCGCAAATATACCACTAATCAATAGCTAATTAATGACTAATGTGCTCCTAATTTATAACTAAACTATCGCTAAATTCTACGACCTAACAATTTCCGAGTTGCCTTTTGGTTAAATTTGTGGTATCCTAAAAACGGCAAGTTTTATTCATCTATGGATTGGAGAGGCACATCATGAGAGACTATCACGTCGGTGGATTCAAGGCAAGTCACAAGCGGAATGCATCTGTATTCATCAACGGAAACCTTCACACCTGGTGCAAGCGATATTGTGAGGAGCATGGCGTATCTTTCTCACAGCTCGTCGAATCACTACTAGCTAAACTCTATTCAGATAACAACGGGATCTTTCTAGCTCCTGGTGACAAGACGATCATTGATCCAAAGAAGTAACAGATGCATAAAGTTGACATTTGGCCCGGCACGTGCTATTATGCTATCTGCGAAGCGTTTACCGAGCGGCCACTAGCGGCAAGACGAGTAAACGTTCCACGTGAAACAAAACGGCAGGATCGGAGACAATGATGTCAGAGAGAGTCCACGTAAAAGTCCTCACTATCACCGGCCAGGGCACGGTAGACGTTCCTATCCAGCGATTCACCTCCACAAACGAAGCACTTGATCAGCTCGGAGAATTCGAGCTTTTGAAGATGCTGAACTACGCGCACGAGCTGAGACAGCGCAACTTTATCCGGCAGGGTCAATGTCCTCAGTGCGGGACGCGAACGTGCGGATTCTTCAATCGTCCATACTGCTGCGGGAGGTAATGAATGGCTTATCCTCTCGGCCCTGGTGTAGCAGTAGAACGGATCATTGGCCGCAAGATCAGTGATAAAGAGCTCGGACGACTCTCAGGTATCCCTGATTGCTGTATCGAATTCTTTGAGACGAAGTATGTTCCTGGTATGAGGGAGCCGTGGAACAAGATTTACTTCCTTAGCCTAAGCGACTTCTGGGATTATGTCCCATGTCCCGCATGTAAGGAATCGAAGCGTAAATCACGTCTCATCCGAGATAAGGAAATCGTGGAAACGCTCAAGAGAATCCTTCATAAGCAGTGAGTTACGATGTGGGGGATGTTGTGAGAGCAATATCCTCCTCACGGTAACTCGTTGATAAGTGAATAGGAGACAGGATGTCAAAGTTTTCGAGTGAAGATGCCAATGAGATGGCAAGAATGGAACAATTGGCCGCGCCAAAGCCAATCGATGAAATCCCAGAGGTTCCAGTCGTAGCCGATTTCAATAACAAAGGCCAATTCAACAATCGCTCTAATTTCAAACAGAAAATGCCAGATTTCAAGACCCGTTTGAACTCAATCAAGGCCGGATTTGGTGGGACGAAAGTCGTCGAACAGAAGCCGGTTGCTCAACTTCATCCTGGTATCGAAGTTGTGCCTGGTGACATGGGAGCTCCTCAGAACGAGCTTGAAGCTCTGGTAGAAGCTGACCGCAAATTTGCGGGAAAGGTGAATGACAATCACGTTGAGCAGGAATCTGATAAGGTTCTTCATGCGGAGACACTTTACACAGAGATGCTCGCTGAGAAGTCAATGGACCGGGAGCGATTCAAGTCCGTGTTCATCAACACCGTGCAATCTGAATGTGCCGGTCTAACCCTCGACCAAATCGAGGAGAGCATTCGGCGGGATCATGAAGTCCTTTTCGATAAGAGGACAGGCATTCAGGCTAAGCTCGCTTATCGGGCTGAACTCCTGAAGGATGCGACTGCTGAGGAGCGGGCGAAGCGGCTCAAGGATGACTGGCTGTTCAAACCGGCAAAGGCCGTCGCGAAGTCAGCCGCTCCGAAGTCAACGGGACCTAAGAAAGCAGCTTTCGATCCTGCTGCTGCAATCAAGGCATCATTGAAGGCCAAGGGGCTGACGGATGAAGCGATTGCTCAGCGCATGGCTAAGTTGGGCCTGTAAGCGTTCAATAGTTGAACAATAATGGCTAATTTAGCTCACAAGTGCCCGATCCCCGATTGCAACAAGGTCATGGAAATCATGACCGAGAAGGTAATCGCCAATCGGAAGTTTCTCAAGCTCAAGTGCGGTCACACGATCACGGTAAAGCGTGACTTCACTCTCAAAGGTCAAGCAAAAGCTGAGAAGTCTGGAACTTACGACTTCAAGTTTGGTGAGCATGATGACCTGACTCTCATGAACTTCCAGAAAGAGGGAGTTCAATTTCTCGAACGTGCGAACTTCAGGGGAATCATTGCTGATGATCCGGGCCTGGGGAAGACGTTCCAGTTCCTCGCGCCGCTTCGCATTCATCCTGAGAAGCTTCTGCCATGCCTGATTATCTGCAAGGCTGGTCTGAGGACGCAGATTGGCAAGGAAGTATTCCGCATGACGAATATTCCTGCTCAGGTCATGTATGCTTCGTATGAAAAACCCGCGATGTTCAAGAAAGCCATCGTGATTGTTTCATATGACTCGATCTGGCGGATGAAATGGGATGACAAAATCTTCTCCAAGTTCAAGACGGTCATCCTCGACGAGTGCCAGGCCATCAAGAATTCTTCGAGCAACCGAACGCAGAAGATCAAGGAGCTGATCAAGGAGCACTCGTATCCGAACATCATTGGAGCGAGCGCGACACCGATCAAGAATCGAGGTAGCGAATACTACCAGATTCTCAACATGGTTGCACCTGAGAAGTTTCCAACTGAATCAGGTTTCCAAATGCGTTGGCTTGAGTTCGATGATAAAGGACGGCCACGGGGCGTTCGGCAAGATCGAATGGAAGCCTGGAAGGATTTCACGAAGGATATCATCATCCGGCGTAAGAAAGAGGAAGTGCTCAAGGATCTTCCCCCGATTCGTCGCTCGTATCGGAACTGCGACCTGAGCGAGGAAGTGGAAGCTGCCTATCAGGAGCAGTTGGCCGGATTCATGAAGGAATTCGAGAACGGTGGTCCGGGTCAGAAGGCGGTTTTCATGAACCTTCTTGCCTACATTGCTCGAATGCGTCACCTCGTGGGCATGAGCAAGATTCCTGATACCGTTGAAGAGGTTGATGAGATTCTGCTCGGTTCTGAGGAGAAGGTAGTCGTTTTCGTCCATCACATCGCAGTCGGGCGGGCGTTAATGACTAAGGTGATGGAACGCTGCACTGATGCCGGTTATGCCTGGGAGCCAGTCTGGTTGCAAGGCGGCATGGATAATGTCCAGCGAGATGAAACCATCGCAGCATTTGTCGATGGCCCGTCTCGCGTGATGATTGCTTCTCAGCTCGCATCGGGCGAGGGAGTTGATGGTCTGCAAAAGGTTTGCGGCTATGCAATCATGCACGAGCGTCAGTGGAATCCAGCAAATGAAGAGCAGTGCGAGGGACGCTTCTCACGCATTGGATCAACCAAGTCCAGCATCCTCATCAAGTATATGATCGCGGTCAGCACGATCGATGAATGGCTGACCAACCTGATTGATGAGAAGCGAATCGACGTGACTGCAACGCTCGATGGTCGTTACGTAACGCCAGACGAGACGAGTTTAACGCGGGAGATGATGGAGATCATTTACCGTGAAGGTCGGCAGAGGTGGAAACTTCGGTGAGTTGCGATCTCTGTGGCGCTGAGGCAGTCGGTGAGCTTGACTACGAGGATGGAGAAATTCTCGTGGGATGCGCCGACTGCCTCTTGGAAATCGTTTCCGACCCGGCAAAGCCAGTAGATAGAATTCAAGAATATGGGAGACAAGATGTCGAATAGCTTAATGGAACAGCAGGTAAATGAACTCGCTATCTCTCTTAGGGACATGGCAAAGTTCCTCGATGGACAGAACGCAATCATACTTCGGACTGCGGCAACCTTGCTTTTGACCCAGCAGAAGATTATCCGCGACGTTCATCAAATCTTAAGTGAATAGGAGTCAATGATGACATACGAACAGTGGATTACGAAGGTCGAACAGCTCCGGGAGAAGTATATCAATGGAGAACTCACTCCGCAGGAGTACTACAAAGCAGTCATGTTCTACGGTGCGGTCGTCAACAATGATTGATAACCAAGTCCTCCTCGACGCGGCCGCACAGCTCGAATCGGCTGCCAGGAAGCTACGTCATGCTTCTCGATGGAACTCCGTTGACATGGACAGCTTCAACGATCTTCGTGACAATGTCCGAAAGAAGTATATAGATGAGGCTCGTGCGCTTCTGCACGCTGCGGAGGCAAGAATCGCATGATGCAGATTATCGAAGTCAAACTGATAGTAGAGGATGCTTGTAATCCTTCTAATCAGGAAGCGGTCCAATACGTAACTGAGATGCTAGGTGAGGTGTTCGGCAAGGAAGAAAGACAAGAACATCCACGAGTTAAACTCATACTGATGGAAGTAAAACAGCGATGATGCCAACCTGTTACTTTCATAAGGCGACCCGGTCGATTGCAGACCTGATCTCCGTTGATAGCGGGGAATACCTGCTCACCCGAGTTAATGTTCCGGATAAATACCGCAACGCGGGGATTGGAAGCAGGATTCTCGATGAAATCTGCAAGGACGCAGATGAGAATGGCGTCACGTTAGTTCTAGAGGTTGTTCCATCTGGAGGGTTGACATTCCACGATCTGGTTCGATGGTATGAGAGGCGAGGATTTGAATCAGACGAACGAAAGTTCGGTATGCTCATGAAGAGGTTGCCCAATGCATCATCAGACATCCGGAGAGACGGAGAAATCGAGAGAACAGGATTTGCCAATCACATTCGAGGCGTATCGTCGGCTCGTTCTGAAGGAATTATGCAAGGTCGAGATATATAAGAACTTCCACGTTGCGGTGCGGGCGTTCAGTAATCTGGATGCTCTGAACTACTTCGCAACAGACGTTCTTCCGATCTTGAAGTCCTGCTACGACCTGAGCAAGTCAGTTCAATTTGCTGCAAAGCGATTGGACTTGCTGACCGAGATGCAGAAGATGATGGCAATGTTGAACATCGTGGAAAACGAACTTGATCGAAGGGGACAATGAAGTCATGTATTACATTGTAGAAATGAACTTCCCGAATGGGAATAAGGTTACGTTGACAGTCGTTGCTCGATCTGAGGGAGATGCTGCAAGCAAGTCAAGACTGGCTTATCCCGAGGCAATGGACGTTCGAATCATCGGGCAGCACGGAGCATAGAAAGAAAAGGATACGATGACTAACTATCGTGGAGGAGGCAAGCTCGTTACTCGTCTTCTGGGTAGGCTCGTTGTCTATCATGGAGATGGGATTGTCGAGTTCGAGATCCGAAACGAGTCAGAGATCGAGAAGCGGGGGATGAAAGTTATTCTTCGTATCGATGGTCTAGGGGATATTCCTCGTCTGTTTGATGGGAATGTCATCCAAATTGATTTGAAAGGCATAGCCAATGCAGAGACAGAGCCGGAAGACATACGCACCGCGAATCATCGGGGATAGAAGAGTTCCGAAGTCCGTTGGTATCGACCCGCTTCATTATGAGGAGTTAATTCTCATTGCCAGGGGAGCGGGTTATCGTGGAAATCCGGCATCTATCTCATTCGTGGTCGATGGGATTTTGATGGACTACTTCAAGATGTTTTCACCCCGATATGGGGATGAGATTGGAAGCAATGATGCTACTGAGATTCGTCGGTCAGGGCGGGAAAAGGAGACTCACGCGCGAAATCGAGTTGCCAATCGAGCAAATGTCGGACGAGTGGCTGTTGAAAAGCTTCTTCGATTTGAAAAGAGAAGGAATGCGTCGTAAATTGCTTAGTCGGTACGGTTATCGACGGAAGATTGACAAAGGAGCCAATGATGGCAGAGTTAATTCATAAGGACGGATTTCTTGAGTTCTGGCACATTGATAACTCTGAGTCTGGAAAGACTATGATTGTCTCTGTGAAGAACAAGAACGATGTCGAGCTTGGTCAGGTCAAGTGGCATGGTGCATGGAGAAAGTATGATTTCCATGTGAGCGCAAACATCATACTTGATTCAATCTGTCTGCGAGCCATTGCAGACTTTTGTGACACGGTGACCAAGTATCATGGCAGATCCTGATATCTTCGTATTCGATTCAACAGTGTTGAATGACCTCCAGGCATGTGCGCGTAAGCTGGAGTTTGGGCATGTCAAGAACTGGCGCCCGTTGAGTGGTAAGGCGACTCCTCTAGACCGGGGCAGTATGCTCCACGATATGCTCGCACTCTATCGGACGTTGCTGAAGCTTTCGTGGAGAGAAGGTAATCCAGAGTGCCTTACTAAGTCTGAGGCTGCATTCCTCGCAGAGCAGGAGATTGCACCTAAGACTTATAACTGGAATGAGATTGTCGAGCTGAGCATCATGCTCGGTCGGCTCTACATGGCAACGCAGTCTGAGAATCTGACAATGGAGGAGGGAGAAGAGATTATTCGGAACTTCGCTGAATATGTCGACTTCTATCAAAACGATGGATGGCAACCAATCGAAGTGGAAGCTGCCTTTAGTCGTATCCTCTACGAATCACCTGAACTTATCCTTGTGGTCGAAGGTCGTATTGACCTTATCACGGATAGTCGCTCCGGTCGAACCGTCGTGGATTCCAAGACCGCGTCCCGACGCCAAGAACCAGTACTCTTGTCTAACCAGTTTATCTGTTACGCTTGGGCGACGGACGTTCCAAGTGTCACTGTGGATAAGATTGGATTCCAAAAGACGTTAAAGGCAAAGGACAGGTTTCAGCGCCATATCCTTTCCTATCCGAAGGAATTAAAGGAAGAGTGGAGAGAATGGGCGATCTACTGGGGCAAGATGGCCGCGTTCTACGTTCGGGAGGGGATCTTTCCGCCCAACTTCACGAGCTGCGACAAGTATGGTGGCTGCATTTACTTACCAATATGCTCCACGACACCGGGTGCGCGCGAGTGGAAGGCGTCGACTCTATTCCGGGTCGGGGAACAATGGAGTCCTCAGAACAAGGAGTTGAAGACATCAACGGCGTCAGTGACGGGAAAAGAGGCTGAGTAATGGCAAAGGCATCTCATCGAGGGTCGCATAAGTATTTGCGACTAAACGTCCGTGGTAGGCATTCAGTCAACAAGCACATCTTTCGGTGCGCAAAGCCTGGGTGCAGTCATTATCTGACCGAGCAGTTCATTGTCGGTGCGGTTGCCGAGTGCTGGCGTTGTGAACGAGACTTCGTTATCGATCGCAAAACGGCACTGAAGAAACCGCATTGTCGGGAATGCACGCGAGGCACGAAGGAAGTAGTTCCAGGAACAAACATCGTCATTCCGGAGTCACCGATCTAATGGAACCTGAGCAGGAAGAATTCATGACCGGATTGAAGGAAGCAATTGAGAAGCTTCTCGGTCCTAATGGCGGTGGAGTATTAGTAGCTACTGAGGCAACTAATGAAATCTACGCTATTGTCTTCTCCATTGAGAAGCTTCCGGATATCTTTGTTCTCGCATCCTCAATCAATATGCTTTCGGAGATTCTCTGTCGCACGTTAGCGAGTGAGAGCATCCGGAATATTCCAACTCCATCTCAGAAAATGTAGGTGAATATGGCTGAAGACATCAACGAATATAAACCGGACGGACAGTCATTGATATGTCTGTTCAAGGGAGACCCAGGCACGGCGAAGTCTCCCGCTGCTGCATCGTTCCCTGACCCATACATACTCGACTTAGATGGGCGTATTGCATCTGTCGCTTCCTACTGGCGAGGTAAGGAACGCAACATCAAATACGATACACTCATCAACGACTACCCGAAACTGTGCGACAAGCTCGATGCACTGATTCGATACAATCCATACGGGACAGTCGTTCTCGATTCCATTACTACACTTGCCAGATCGTTGCACACATTGATTTTTCAAGCTCGTGGAGCAGGTTCGCAAGCTCGTGAGAAGGATGATGACGGCAAGAAGCGGCTCTATCTGAATGCTGCAAAGCTCCCAGGCAAGTTCGAAGGCATTCCGGTTCTGGAGATTGACGATTACAAGACCGAATCAACTGGGATCATTCAAATCCTGGATGCATGTCGAGTCCTCTGGAACGGCGGCAAGGGATGCAACGTCATTGTCATTGCCCATGTCATTGAGGTAGAGACGAAAGACCTGAAGAATCGGGTTACTCGAACGCGCGCAATAATGACGGGCGGGCGAAAGATCGCGGCAGAGATTCCTGTCTACTTCAACGAGGCATATCACTTCTACAATACGCCATCCGGCGGTTACGAAATCATCACGAAGGCTGACGGAGAGGATTGGGCGAAGACGTCATTGCCCCTTCCCGAACGTCTTGACTTTACCCACAAGAATCTCTACGATGAGATTAACACCTATCGCACAAAGGATGTGGTCGTGGCATGATTATTTCGATACGAATAGTCTCCATGTTTGATTCCGGTGGCGGTCTGGAGGAGTTCGTTGAGGAATATACAGCGACCGACTGGCCTGAGATGATTAAAATCCTGGTGGCGCACCATGCCGACAGTCCGGTGCTGCCTGAGCTTGTTGAAATTAAATATCGAGGATAAGCATGAAAGTTGAAGATTTGGCAGATAAGAAGCATGAGTTCAAGCTCACGGATGGTCGAGTTGTCACCATCATCCGAAGCAGCACGGACTGTGAAGTCTGCACAACTCGCGGAGAACAGATCGAGACGGCGGAATGGGAGGTCCAGAACAACGATGGGCAAAGGGCACATGTCTGCCAAGCCCACGCACAGGAGTTCCTGGATGCCGTTCACGACGATCTCGAGAAAGGGGGTATCTTTTCGGAAGTGTTCGGAATGCCAAAGGTTTAGTCAACTCAGAGTGCAGGAGACGATTAGATGAAATTCAAAGCAACGGCAGAGGATCTTGCCAAGGGTCAGGTAGTAACTCCCGGATGGCACGTCGTAGAGTGCTACAAGCTCGAAGAGACCACCGATGGTGACGGTGCTGGACTGATGAAGGTCCACGCCAAGGTCATCGGGGGCAAGGAGGAGGACAAGGGTGCGGTCCTCCGTGCTCAGTTCTCGGAGAAGGCGCAGGGAATGGTCAAGAACTTCTACGAGACCGTGACCGGCGCGAAGTTCGAGGCCGACAAGGAAGTGGACATCCGAGAGCAGCACGTTCGTGGGAAGAAGATGGAGTGGTATGTCGAGCGAGGCAAGTATCGTGGCCGAGACACGAACGAGGTCGTCGACTACCGCCCCGTGCAGGCATAGTTCAACCTTTGCTGACTGAGTAGGTCTGGGTCTGTCCCGTCCGCTGAAAGGTTAGCAAATAGGGTTTTCCGACTTTTACCTACTTTAATCAAAAGTCGGCCTTATCCAGAAGGAGAGAGTAAGATGGTAGAGAACCCAGTCGACAAGCTCCGGAAGAGGATGACCGATGCGGTCACAGGTGATTCAAATGCAGCTCTATCGCCAGATCCTGAGGACTCCGGAGAATCTCTTTCTGGAGGGCGCGACAAGGATCGTGACGTTGCGGCAGGACCGAAGACAATCTTCGAGAAGCAGTCGGTTGCTGAGCAGCTCATCATCGACGCGAAGGTCAAGGACGTCGAGGACACTCGTGAGGAAACGAGCGGCAAGGAACGTCATGACCTCGTGGCAGGGAAGGAGACGAACATCCCTCCCTCCATCGTGCAGGAACGGCTCGCGTGCGGAAAGAATCCTGACACCGCAGAGCCGTGGACCAAGGAGGATCGGGAACGCTACGACCGAGAGAACGAGCGAGCAGTCGAGGAGCACGCTCGTGCAGTGAAGGAGTCGGAAGATAGGATGAGGAAGGATCAGGCTGAGAAACCGATTCAGCCGGTCACTCACATCCCCATCTCCCAGCTCACCGAGGGACAGAAGAAGGCAATGCAGGAATCGCAGGATAGGGGAGATTCCCCCGTCGTGCAGGCAAGGGAACGCGACCAGAATGCTCCAACGGAGATTGGTCGACGAAAGGCAGAGGCAAAGCAGATGAACGAGAATCAGCGCAAGGACAGTGGAGTGGACGAGGACATCGAACGGAAGGAACTCGACCGCTCGGACGACGAGGACAACGACCGGGAGAAAGACCCGGACGAGATCCAGGCGGAACTGGACGAGAAGCGTCGTCCCCATCCGGACAACGATCTGCCCGGACGCGGTGGTCGACTGGACCGACCGGATCAGGAACTGCCTGGTCCATCGAAGCCGGGTAATCCCGTGAAGCCGGGTCAGCTCCCGACCAAGCCAGAGCAGAAGCCAACTCCAAAGCGCTAGGATCGTATAGGTGATGGGGAGGGACCTTTAACTCCTCCCCTGTTTGCAGAGGAGAATCCATGACTGAAAAAACAGGCGGATCGACGGGTCATCAGGGACAGACGGACGCGAACAAGGGAGACAGCTCGTCGAAGGGCGCTCCCACGTCCGACAAGCCCACGGCAGGTGACGGGTCGAAGTCGTCCGGTTCGGACGGTCAGACGTCGGGTCACCAAGAGGGTGGCAATCGGTAAGTAGGTTACTGGTCCGGACGTTGGTGCGCGCGTTGCTCTACGTGGCAAAATCTACAGTAAGGGCGCGCAAGATCGCCAGCCTTGACTGCTACGTGTAAAGTCGTAGAGTTTCAAGGATAACGGCTTCCACGTCGGGCCAGTAATTTTTCATTTTGGAGGCATCTGTGCAGGAAGTGCTAATCAGTGACATCGTTTGTGATCTACAGCCAACCCCAGAAGTCAATTCCAAGATCGATGAACTTCTTGAGTCGATTAAAGAGCAGGGATTGTTCCACCCTATAACTGTTCATGAATTGAACACTTCCCCAATCACTTTTGAGGTCATTGCAGGGAAGAAAAGATTTCTCGCAATCCAGAAGCTCGGAGTTCACATCATTCCCTGTGAGGTTAAGAAGGGTTTAGATGGCTATCAGAAAGAGGAGATTTCACTCCACGAGAATCTGAAGCGTGGTCAGTTGCCGTGGCATGAGGAAGTCGAACTCGTTCAGAAGCTGCATGATTTACGTCAGAGACAGCATGGACTCGGAATTGCTAATCGTCCCGTCAACAGCGATAAGAAGGGCTGGGGGATGAGAGACACGGCTAATGAGCTGGGCAAGGCTCTCGGCTCCGTGTCAATGGACATCCAACTCGCCAGAATGGTTCGTCAGAATCCCGCACTGAAGAACATCAGGGATAAAGCGACGGCCATGAAAGTTATCAAGCAAACGACCAAACGGTTATTCGCTGAGGAAGAAGCAACCGTCTCTGGAATGCAGGATTGTGCGGACGAAGTTTTCTTCGGTGAGGCTGCAAGTATCCTGAATCAACTACCGGAAACCATCTTCGACTTCTGTATCACCGATCCTCCCTGGTTGAAATTCGCAAAAGCAGACGACCCGACGTTGACTCGTGACGCATTCACATTGCCGGTATTCAAGGCTCTATACCGGACAATGAAATACGAGTCGATGATGTATATGTTCGTCGGAGCTGAGGATTTCGAGTTCTATAAACATGAACTCCCGAAGATTGGATGGAAGGTTCAGAGTCATCCGTGCGTCTGGGCGAAGGAAGGTTCGTTAAGTCGAACTGGAGTTAGATCATGGGAACACGGAAGGGATCTGGAACTAATCCTAGTAGCCGCCAAAGGTTCACCGGTAATCGCGTCGAGCACTCAGGTCTCGTCATTGTTCAGCCATGCGGTTGTGCCATCGAAGTCTCTAGTTCACCCGAACGAAAAGCCTACGGGATTGATAGAGTCAATGCTGAGGCTCTGCTCATACGTCGGTTCGCTGGGAGTAGATCCTTTCGCTGGTTCAGGAGTGATGGCAAGCGCTTGTAGAAAGACGAAACGTCATTACGTCCTCATCGAGCGGGAGAATGATAGATACAAGAAGATTCTCGATCGTCTTGGGAAGAAGGAGAAGAAGGAAAAGACATGAAGTCTGCAATCACTTGGCAAGAGACGCGAGACTGGTGCCTCAAGAATCCAGGCAAGAAAGCTCTCATTCTATCTGATGAGGGCGGGTTCGAGTTAATCTTTCATCCACGGAGGGAGCTTCCTGGGTCTGACAAGTTTGACATTCAACGAGTTGAACTGGATTCAGAAGATGTTCCTGACCTGGAAGTGATGCTCAGAGAAATCATGGATTCCGATGTGGAGTTCAAAGATTACGAAGGTAAGTTCATCAATGAAACAGCCGAGCGACTCGCAAAATACGGAGCCAATACTCGTATGAGCGAAAAGCAAATGAACTGGCTGAAAGCGATTCATAAGAAATCACAGCAATGATTGAACGTCGCTACGTTCGGGGTGAAGGACCTCTCAGCGCCAAGCTGATGATTGTTGGCGAAGCTCCAGGCTATGATGAGGATAAAGAGGGACGACCTTTCGTTGGACCGTCTGGTCGACTACTGAATAAATTCCTCGCAGAAGCTGGAATCAATCGTAGCCAGTGCTATGTTACGAATGTAGTCAAGGTCCGTCCGCCTGATAACAAGTTCGATAGACTCAGGGAGTTCGGTCTCAGTCCAGTTGATTATCTCCCAGAGCTGTGGCAGGAGATTCAGGCTGTTGCTCCCAATTGCATCCTGGCACTAGGAGCCATACCCCTCAAGTTCTTAACTGGACGGTCAGGCAAAGGAAACTCCATCACGGAGAATCGCGGTTCCATTCTCCAGCTCACCGGTCAAGCGAAGCATCTGTGCAAGGTTGTAGCGACGTATCATCCCGCATCTCTATTGCATTTGAGAGGATCGGAAGTCGCTGACCCGCTCCAACGTCTGTTCATGCAAGCAGACTTCAGGCGAGCGGTGGAAGAGTCGGCAAGTCTCGACTTCAACTATCTTGCTCGATCGCTTATCGTAGCTCGGAACTCTCACGACACCTGGCGATTCTTAGAGCGGAATAGAAAACGGAAGATGATGGCACTGGACATAGAGGTTCAGTACTCCATTCCAACCGTGCTCGGAATTGCATTCTCTAAAGAGGAAGCATTAGCAGTTCCTCTCCTGGATTTCCCATCTCAATTCAACGATGGCGAATGTCTTTGCTCATCCCCTAGAGATGTAGCTCAGTCAGTCCATGCCATCTATTCCCATGTAGAAAAGTCAGGGATAGATATCATCGGTCAGAACTTCAAGTTCGATCATGATAAAGCTGAGCCTCGTGGCTTACGTGTCCGCGGTCACATAATCGACATCATGTTGATTCATGCAACGCTCTATCCAGAGTTCCCGAAGTCATTGGAGTTCATGGCTTCAATCCATACAAGGGAACCGTTCTGGAAGAACAATGACATGTATCACTCATCCCTTACCAATCTCTGTAAGGGGTGCGGGCGGGATGCGGCAGTATCGTTCGAGTTAGCTGAGATTCTCCTACCTCAATTACAGGAGTTCGGACTTCACGACTTCTACTTCGGATTTCCAAAAGATAGTTGGAGGTATCCATTCGGAGTTGAGAAGCTGCATGATCTCTATCGAAGGATGGACCATGTAGGATTCAAGTTCAGTAAGGAAAAGAATAAAGAACTGAAGCACAAGTATAGCAGCTTGACGGCACAGAGTCAGCTCGAACTAAACATGCTCATCGGAGCATCGGTTGACCCTATTGACATCAAGCCTCTAGCTGTGAATGTGAACTCAAATCCACAGATTGCACGACTGCTCTACGACCACCTGAAACTACCATCCAGAGGTAAGGGCGGAAAGGGAACAGGAGAGGACGTCCTTGTTGCGTTAATGAATAGTCCTACTGTCAAGAATGAAGAGCATAGACGAATCATGTCCCTCATTCTTGAGATTCGTCGACTCAGACGAGTTACATCAGGCTACCTTAATGCAGATACTGACTTCGATGGCAGGATGCGGACGAACTATAAAATCGTCGGCACTGAGACTGGTCGAACGTCAACCTCAACTCAGAAGCCTCCGGTCCGTCCATACGACATTGGATTGGCTTATCAAACTCTCACTAAGCATGGAGAGATTGGACCAGACATTCGAAAGCAGTTCGTAGTTGACGATGGATACGTCTTTCTTCAAGCCGATGCAAGGCAGGCGGAAGCTCGCGTCGTATTTTTGTTAGCAAGAAACATAGATGGCCTCAAGCGCATGGATGACCCGGACTATGATGTCCATGCTGAGACTGCTTCGTGGTTCAATCCTGAATATACGATTGAGCAGCTGAAGAAAGACAAGTTAAGAAGATTCACCGGCAAGAAGATTCGACACGCTGGACACTACGACATGCAGAAACGTCGATGCATGTTAGAGTTTAACAACGATGCCAAGAAGTTCGGTCTGGATGTCCAGATTACCGAGTGGAAAGCAGACCAGCTTATCACTCTGTTTCACGCGAACGATCCATCAATTAAACAGGTCTTTCACCAGGAGGTTAGGGACTATGTCGATGAGTTCAAATCCCTGATTTCACCGTTTGGTCGACGAAGGGAGTTCTTCGGTAGTGCTGATGAGCATGGATTCTATAAAGAGTGCTACTCTCAGCTTCCACAAGCAACTGTCGCTGACAATACAAAGAGGGCTATGCTTGGGATACAGGAAGAAGTTCAAGACATTCGTTACGTCTTAGAATGGCATGACGGATTTCTTGCGCTTGTTCCCGTAAATGAGGTTGTCGAGTATGGGCGGCTCTTTACTCGATGGATGGAAGAACCAATTGACTTCAGTGAATGCTCACTCCCGAGAGGTAAACTGGTGATTCCGTGCGAACTAGAGCTTTCCGAGACCACGTTTTACGATTTGAAGACGTTCAAAATCGATGAATTGGATCGATACAATCCTGCATCAGACAGATCATGTGGAGACTCCAAAGTCCTTCGTTAAGTGGTCGCTCTATACAGCTATAGCGGCAGTGACATCTCCAAATGTATCGCTAAACAAACAAGGAGCCTACGACTTATATCCCAACATATACACTATGCTGCTGGGAGAATCAGGCGTCGGTAAAGGCTTCGGCGTATGGCTGGCAAAGTCACTTGTCAATACAGTTGATAGCACCAGGGTCTTCGCGGGACGGAACTCTATCCAAAAGATAGTCTCGGATCTGTCTATGGCAATAACAAAAGGCAAGGGAAAGGAGATGATCAAAGATGCGAGAGCCTACCTTAGCTCAGGAGAGTTTGTTAATTTCCTTCTCAAGGATGAGCAGGCTATTTCCATACTTACTGAGTGGTATGACACTCACTATGTCAAAGAATGGGCAAATAGTCTTAAGAGCAGTGGAACGGAGACACTCAAAGACGTCAATATCACGCTGTTGGGAGCTTCCACTGCCGACTACCTCAGAGAATCTGTGCCAGTGGCAGCAATCCGCGGAGGCTTTTTTGGACGACTTATGCTCATATACTCAGCCGAAAAGGGAAAGATTAACGCCCTTATCGACGAGGCGAAAGAAGAAGAGCAAGTTGCTCCTCGTATCAAGGAGTGGTCTGGCTACCTCATCGAGCTATCTAAGATTGCTCCCGGCTCCAAATTCAAAATAACGGAAGGAGCGCGCGAGTTCTATCGTCCGTGGTATTACGACCTTCAGGAGAGAATTAAGACCCGTCAGTTAACAGACAAGACGGGATATATTCATCGACTCCACGATCACGCGCTCAAGATTGCAATGATCGTATCTCTCAGTGAAAGTGATGAGCTCATCCTTCACAAGAGGCACGTCGATGAAGGTATCAACATGGCCCAGGAGCTTATCAGCACAATCAAGAAAACGATTATTGGTATCGGGTTGAGCCAGGCTGCACCAAAGAACGAAGTCTTTCTACGCTCACTCTTCAGAGCAGCTGAGAATAGAATGACTCGTAAGAAGATGATGCAGGATAACCACAATGAATTCGATTCCCTAGAGATGGACAGGATTGCCCTTACTCTAGAGGATGCTGGACTCATTAAGGTTAATGGGACGGTGGGTCAACAGGAGTTCATGCTGACTATGCTCGGCAAGCGTCAGTTCATGGACATTCAATCAGAGCTGAAGAAAAAGAGGATGCATTGAAAATTTGGAGTTGTAAGATTGGACAGACACCTGAATTTCCGTTCGGAGCTGACGGACCGATGCGTGAAGCTGTCCGAGAGGCTTACCTCAAACTGATTGGAAAAGAACCTGACTTCATCTTTAGCGGATGGGGAGACAGTTTGGACAAAGATGAACAGGAAGTCGTTGACAGGCTGAAGAAATGAAAGCGCCTATCTGCTACATCGACCACAGCACAGGCCAGAGTGACCACATGAACGCGCATGTTCAGACAGCGGAGTGCTTTCCTTATGACGTCGAAAAACTGCTGCGAGCTGCGGAGTCGCTCAAGGAAATCACGGACGTCCAATTGCTCGGGCGCGTCGTGGGGCGCATTCTGTGTGCCATCATTCTGAGGTTGCGATGAATGAAGTCAACTCAAATCTTCCCGACGATCTTGATCATCCTTGACATAGCAGCAGCAATCGTCTGGTTCTACAACGGTGATATGCGTCGTGGAATCTATTGGATTGCCGCTGCTGTGTTGACTTCGACTGTGACTTACTGAGGTAATCGCTTTACCTTCTTCTTGCCAAAGATTCCAGGCGCGTATTTCTGAAGAGCTGGGACATCGGGAAGTTCAAATAGAGGCGTCTCAACGTCTGTATAAGCCTTCACGAATCCCGGCTCTTGAAATGTCTTGAGCGGATGGAGCATTGATCCAGAGATTCCCCATTCCGGTAGAGGAGAAATACCCTGGAGAGCTTTAGGTCCAACCTTCAGAGCCGCTCCAAAGAGGAAAGGCAATTGGTATGGACCCATTGCAGCCGATGCAAGTCCCAACTTCTTAATGTCATCCGTTTCATTACCTGCCGCATATCCAGCGCCTACCGCAGATCCCCAGACTGCTGGATGTTTAGCTGCGCGCGTGATTCCTTGCTTGAATGCGTTAGCTGATGTCTTGGTGAATGGAACGACGAACTTACCGCTCTTCGTATTCAATCCAAGAGATTCAGCGAAGGCATTCGGAGAGGTAAGCAAGAGCTCTTTCGCTTCCTTCTCACTAAGTCCCGCACGCATGAGCGATTCCTGAGCAGCACTGTCGAATGCTCCCATGACCCGCGCAGGAAGGTTCATCTTCTCGAAACCTTGCAGTACTAGGTTATTCGATGTCCCTCCCGCAAGATTCTGAGGATTGGCATTCATCTTCCATCCGCGTTTGATGGCATCAGCATGTTCCCCAAAGTTCATCAATTCCTTGAGGGGCTTCATACTTCGATTTTCCAATGCTGCGATGCCATGTGCTGCGATGTTACCTGAGATAGATTTAGCTGGAGCAAGACCAGAAAGCATCGATGTCGTTCGAATCGTCTGGAACACATCGAACGCATCAGAGCCTAGCTTCTTTAGTTGATCTTTCGTCTTTTGTGGAATTGATGAGCCAAGGTTGATGAATCCTTCCTCACCTTTCCGCTTGTCCCACTCAATGACTTTCTCTGCTAGACGTTTGATAGATGATGTCTCTTCATCACCTGGAGCTGGAACATCCTCGATCTCCTTCTCCAATCGACGACGAGCATCCATCAGAGATTCGCCTGGTTTAGGCTTGGTTGTTCGAGCTGGTTTCGGAGCGTCACTTCCTTCTAGGAGGACCGAACCTTCCTCACCTTTGAACTGACGGCGTAGTCTTTTAGCAAAAGATTCAGAGACTCCAGGTTGTGATTTGGATAAGCTCGCAGTCGTGGACGATTTTGTGCCGCCAGTCGCCGCTGCTTCCGCTTTAGCCGCGGCATTCTCGCCTGCAACTCTAGCTCTAAACTGATCGCGAGTCTCACCGACTCTCCGAGCTTGAGGACTTCCTGCATATTCGGCAGTAGTAGGACCACCTCTAACTGCCTTGTCTGTTGGAGCGTTGACGGGTGCTTTCCGATCCCACCAACCAACTTCGTTTGCCGCTCCTTGACGCGCTCCTGTATAACCTGGTCCAAGGTTTGGAGCTTCGACATCAGGGATAACAGTGCGCGGCTCACGAACTCCCACCTTGTACGCCGCCTGGACCTCCGCTGGAATGTCAATGACTGGAAGTTCCGAACCTTTGACAGTAGGAGGAGGAAGTTTCTCCCTGGGAATAAACTGACCACCCGGTCCTCTCTGCATCTTGACCATTCCGCTAACCGGATCGACAGTGCCGGATGGACCTTGGACTGATCTGGGATCGAATGGTCTACCCGCAACGTTCGAATACGGCCTCGTAAGATCAGAAGCAACTCCCGACTCATCCACGGCATATCGTGCAGCAGTGGCGGTTCTCTCAGGGAGCGCGAGTGGGGCTTTCTTTGCGGGCCAAGGTGGGAGTTCGCTAGATCCTCCCCATTTTGGTCCCTTGAGAAGTCCGTGTCCTCCAGAAGCGAGTTCGAGCCCTCCACGCCAGTAGTTTCCCTCATCGATATTTCCAGCTCCACGGAGAGCAAGGGCAGCTGATGCGATCTTGGATTCAGGAAACACCATCGATCCGATATCAGCAAGGTTCATCAAGCTAGCAGCACCCTCCTGGCTGCCAGCCATGAAACCTTTACCTAATGTCTTCCAGCGAGGCTCATCTAAACGAGGAGTTGTGATCTTCTCACCTTCCCTCTTAGCGGCATCAGTGATGATTTTCGGAGCCTCAGTGATTCCGGGGATATGACCAAGCCATCCGAGAAAGCCAGACTTCTCAGGTTCGTATGGTTGGACCTGAGATGCAGTCGGATCAACCCTTGGAGATGGAACATCGTTGTCAACAACTAAGCTGAGAATCTCATCTCTCGTAGGAGGACGAGGCTTGTCCCAGTTGATCGTGTTGACCTTTCCGGTTTTCTTATTTCTTACTTGAATCGGAGGCATTTTTACCTCTCATCCGGATCATAGTCATAGATGGGAGTTGTTCCAGGAGTGCGCCGATTAATCAGACCCTGCTCAAGCGCATCGACACGTTTGAGAAACTTCTGATATTCGGCCCAATCTTTGGTGGCTTCCTCCATGTCAACTCCACCGCTTTCCTTATTGAGGAACTTGTTCCACTTTGCACTTTCAGCCGCAGCTCTGGAGAGTGCCGATGAACGAGCATTGGATGATTGTCCAGGAGCGATAGGAGATCCAGCAGCGGCACTTGCTGCTCGTCGAGCTTCGCCTGCTTGATTGACTGCAAGATTACCTTCGGCAGTTCCAGCATTCCTTTCAGAAGTTGCAGCATTTCGACGGCCAGTCTCAACACCAGCCCATCCTTGCCCAACTCTCTGACCTTCATATGCCCAGTCTTTCACCTTGGAAGATGGACCAACGACCTGGGTCTCCTTGGTTTTAGGATTATACATGACCATGTTTCCCTTGTCATCATAATCCTTAACCCATCCACTACCCTCCATGTTTTTGATCTGAGCATCACGATATCGAGCAAGGTCTTTCTGAGCAGCCTCTTTGATATCGTAATCTTTCATCGTCTGACGATACTGATTCTCGTCATGTGCGATCGATCGAACTTCCTTCATCATGGAGAGACGACGTTGGGTTGCATCATCCTCAAGATCAGCACTACGACCGAGTGCCTTCTCTTTGGCTGACCACTCACCGAGTTGACGCCTGTATGGAGCCATTGCAGCTCCCTGTCCAGCCTCGAATCCGGCACCGGCACCATGAGACCAACCTTCGCCCGCTCCGACGAGAGCCGCACCAAACTTATTCCACTTAGATGGAGTTTGGTATTCAGGCATTGCCTCTAGATGCTGGCTGTAAGCCTGTCGAGCTGGTCCTTGTTTAGTATACAAATCCTGAATTTCGCTGAGATAGTCAGCCCACTCAGATTTGGGAGGTTCTGCTGTTCTTGCTGGTTCTACTGGTTGAGAGTAATCTCCAAAGATCCCCTCAAAGATGTTCTTTCGACCCCCGCCGAACAGCTCATTGTTTGGATTAGGTGCTTGGTTGGGAGCTCGATACGTGCCACCCACATTCCAGCCACCGAAACGCTCGAATGGATTTCTAAGTCCCATTATATTGTCCTACACAACGGGAGGTTTACGAGCAGCAATCAGATTAGCTCCACCTGTCATCAATCCACCAGCGATTCCAGCTCCTGCTCCGAGGATGTTTCCGGCAGTCTGCCAGGGACTTGTGTTATTCCCCTGAGCATTGTAGCGCATTCCGAGCTGATCATTCGACAGACCAGCACGTCCGCCAATTCCGGCAAGGATGTTCTGATCATACATTCCAACTTCACCAGGAGCCTGACCACGAAGGCCGTATAGTCCCGAAAGACCTTCAGATCGAAGACCCTCACGCAGACGAAGCTGCTCCATTTGATCTTCGTATTGCGCTCGAGCGTTAGAAGCTCCAGCAGCGGCGTGACTTGCAGCAGAAGATGTTTCAGCTCCGGCGATGCCTTCCATCCCCTGAGTTCCGAACATCTTACCCTTCTGGATAAGACCCTGTGCTCCTGTCTCAACATTCCCGTAAGCTGACGATGCTCCAGTTCGATTCTGAGCAATGGAGTTCCACAGATTCGATTCAGTCGATGCAGCGCCGCCGATCCCTGCGAGCTGATTTCTCGTGAGGAGGTCTTGTAATGCGCTTTCAGATTGGGTCATCCCCTGAGCGCCCCACTGACGACCTTCTCTGGTTCGATCAGTAATTCCCAGCTCTGTGGAGAGAGCCGCCTCAGCACTTGCCTTGGATCTATCTCTCGCCATCTGAAGCGCCTGGGCATTACCCATCGCTGATGAACCGCCTCGAATACGACGAGCACGATTCATCTCCTCAGTCATCCCACCATACATGGCTGAGATGGGAGCATTTCCCCTCGATCTCAAATTCGCTGCATCTTGAGCACTAACTCCACCAGTTCTGGAGAACTCATCGTAAACCCCGCCGCCTCTCATGCGAGCACGATCAGGTTCGGAGATGCCTCCAGTTTTGGCGAAGTCACGATACATTCCAGCATCGCCAAGGATTCTCTCACGAGCAGCAGGATCGAATCCACCAGAACCTCCGATCTCCAGTAGATTACCCTGAGCCGCACGCAGAGCACCAGCATCGACGCCGCCACCAGTCATAAAGTCATTATATGAATTTTTGACGGCACCATACGTCGGTGACAGGTCGTAACCTGCCGCTCCTCCACCACCACTACCACCGGCACCTGCTAGAGGGAACTGTCCACCTCCGACAAGATTGCCTTTAGCCATATCCCCGTATCCACTGCTGATATCTCCATATAGAGCATTGGAACGGTCATATGCTTCATTAGATCGCCCGGCTTGGGCGTTCGTAAAAGTATCGAACTGTTGGTTAGTCTTTGTTCGCTCCTGCTCCAACATCTGATTCGTTTTCTTCGTTTCACCTTTAGCCATTAAATCTCCTTGACCAAAGCTACTCCTTCGGCAACTTTGAATCCGAACCTTTTACAGAGCAAACGCTGAAGCATTGGATCTTGAACATAGACGTGAAGTTGAGTTATTCCCCATTCTTCACATCCACGATGAGCCTCATGTAGTAAGGTCTCAAGAGCATCGACTCGCTCGAGTTTGGACTTGTTAAGATCAAGGACCATGATGGCCTCTGCGTAGAGCTTAACAACTCCGAATCCGAGGACGATTCCATCCTTCTCAACTATTGCACTCGTGACGGTATTTTTGAGTTCCGGTAAAGAGAAATGCTCATCGTGACCTTGACGATAGATTTCGTCAATTCTCTCTAAGTCATCTCTCTTTACCGGACGTATCTTCATGTTATGCGCGCTTCGAAGCTTTCCTGGCGATAGCGAGCAGACCTGATCCGAGTAGCATCAGGCTGGCAGGCTCAGGCACAGGAGTCGGCGGTTCATCGTCTCCGGGAGGGACATCGAACGGAGTCGGACGAACGCCCACTCCGAGCCACGTGCTGTTCCCATACGGAGCGATGTTCTGAACATGGGCCGCACCATAGAACGGACCAGGACTATTGCCCGGACCGGGGACCGCCAATCCATTAAAGTAATTCAGTGTCAGAGGCCCAGAAC
>Ga0184611_1000008_pt1 | contig 47420 bp, 51 predicted proteins | sample PLM3_5_coex_FD_133162 | JGI IMG/M metagenome (GOLD analysis project Ga0184611, IMG submission 133162) | Groundwater sediment microbial communities from an aquifer in East River, Colorado, USA - PLM3_5_coex | ecosystem: Environmental > Terrestrial > Soil > Riparian zone | place: USA: East River...
AGGTGGAGCAGGAGGAGGTGGTGGGGGTGGTGGTGGTGAGGGTTACACTGCACAAACATGGAATCCTGAACTAATCAAGTACAATGATCCCTTCACCTCTTATACTGGATTTCAGGAGTTCAGTAACACTGGTGGTTATTCACCTGCCGATATCAATAATATGCGCGCTCGTGGGGTTTCTCCCATTAGAGCCGCATATGGTAATGCTGAACGTGAAGTAGGTAGACAGCGTTCATTACAGGGTGGATATTCACCTAATGCTTTCGCCCTACAGGGTCGTATGGCTAGAGAGCAGGGTCAGCTAGGTGCGGATGCTGTACAGAATGTTGAAGCTGGAATTGCTGAGGCACGTAATAAGGGTCGTCTCAGTGGTCTAACTGGCATGACTGACATTGAGAAGCAGCGTCTTGCTGGTGATCTCAAGGTACAGGAATACAATGCCGATGCTAAGACAGCAGCTGCTCAAGCTAATGCAGCAGCAGCTAATGCAGCAGCATCACAGGGTGCATCATCACGAGATGCCGCTAGTAGAGCTAGTAGAAATGACCAGTTTGAGGCTCTTGCAGGTATGAGAGCACTGTATGGAACTACTCCTGCTATGGCTTCTAAGTTTGGAGATCAGGCTATTGAAATCGTTGGTCAGGGTGGCACGTTTGGTAACAACGTAATCAATAGTCAGGTTGCTGCTACTCAGGCTCCCGGTCAGTATGAGCAGACAATGGGCAGGCTTAATTCAGGTATTAAGACTGGCCAGGAGATAGCAAATATGACTGGTACAGTGATCAATGGTATCAACCAGTATAAGAAGCAGCAACCTATTGCTCCTACTAATGTTGGTACTACCACTGGTCCAAACTACGGTCAGACTGGAGCCACTGGTGGTGAATACGATCCATATGAGGCAGAACGTCGTGCGAGGAGGCAATAATGATTGACGTTGGCGCACTTCGTATGCGTTCTCTTACTGGTAGCTTCAATGATCTCAGTCCCAGTAGGAATAGAGATACATCAGATGTAGATAATAGGGGTAGCTTCAGACAGCCTGTTAAACAGAAGAAGACTACTTCTGTTTATGATCCCTATGATCCTAACCAACCAGATAGTCCTCCGGAAGAACAGGCACCTACTCCTGGTCTAGCCAGAATAGCAGACCTATCAGTGGACCCTAATAAACGGCCAACTGTTGATGATGACATTAATGCAACTAAAAGGTATATTGATGTAGTTCAGGGTAGTTACAAACCTGAAGTCCGGTCCAGAGATAGGAATGATAATCTACTGGATAACTTCCCTACACGCGGACAGCCCACTAAGATGGATAGGGCTGCTGCTATTCTCTTGTCTCTTGGTAAGCCTGACCCTGCTGAGACTACAGAGAAGGTACTTCAGCAGGACTACTATCGTAACCTAGCTGATTGGAAGACGAAATCTGACCCTTACTACAAAGCTGCACAATTGGAGAATACTTCCAACACTAATGAACGTCAGGTGTTGGGTAATGCACTTACTGGATTCAACTATAATCGGCGTACTCAGGCAACTGAAAGAGTTGGAGATCAGAGGTATGATCTTGGAGTAGAAGCTAATAGAATTAGGAAATTCATAGCAGAAAATCCTAAGTATAAGTATGATTTTAGTGGTCCTAGAATTATTGCTACTAATGAAAATGATCCAGATGATTTCCACGTTCTTGGAGAAACAGGTAAGCTAACTGAACGTGAGAAACTTATACTTCAGGGTCAGAATGCAGAGAGAGTAGCGCGTGTCCGAGCGACTGCAACTACTGATTCTGCTAGGATTCGAGCTAATGCAGCTCTAGCACGTGGTGGTAGTGGTTCAGCTTCACGAGCCACACCTAAACTAATGCAGGATGATGCTGGTCATCTCTATAAGTTTGATGGCAATGAACTTATTCCAATGGAAGACGATAGTCCTGATGAGCCAGAAGGTAACCTCTACACTATCACTGGTAAACCACGTGCGGTTGTAGATAAGCCTATGTCTCCAGCAGGGGAGAAGACTGATTATCAGAATGATATGCGTCGTCTCTATGACACAGTATCTGAGGAAGATAGAAAGTTTATTCTCAAGAGTAACAATGGTACGTACTATTTTGCAGATAGACCTAAGCCTAATCTGTTTAATGACAATGCTGCTGCCATTGCACGATATGATGCACTGAAAAAGAGAATTTATCCCGACTATGATCCGTCTCACTTTGGAGCTGGTGCTACTCCAAATAATCCACCTCCTACTCCTACTGCTCCAACTCCAACTCCAACTCCACCTGTAGGACCTGTTAGACCTACTCCTACTCCACAGGGTGACGCGGGCTTGAGAGAGCGTGCGCGTCAATTCCTAGCTAGTAAGATTAATCCTAGAACTGGAAGACCTTATCCAGCTACAGAAGCCAACATTCAGCACGCTATTGCTAAGCGGTGGGTGCAGTGATATGGCAAACAGAACATATAATGCACTCTCGCCCCGTAATGCATATCAGCTGATTCAGTCTCAGCCTCCCATACAGGAAGAAGATCCGTATCTGAGGCAACCGAATCTGGATGAACTGCCTGATCAGGATGAGCCACAACAGCAGGCAGCTGAACCAGACCTGAGTGATCTACCAGATCAAGAAGATTATGGAGACATGCCCACATCTGGGTATAATCCTAATTACAGTGATCTGCCGTGGCTAAATCCAAAGAATACAGATCCATTCAAGCCTAAATCATATGATGCACTAGGTACTAATCTAGGTAATGAGGTACCTGAAACTCCTAGTCTCAGCGGGAGTATGTATGGGGATTCCTCATTTAACTATCAAAATAAACCTAGTAGTTTTGAGGATATCCATTCAACTAACCCTGATGACTATGAACAGTCTGATGCGGGGTTCAGTCTCAAGACATTAAAGGACCAGTTTACATGGCCTAATGCTGCCAGAATGGGCATATCCACTGCCGGAGATATTGCCGGTGCAGCTACGGGTGGACTTCTATACTATCCCATATCAGCTGCTGCTGGTGGACTTGGTGAGTTTACTGGTCAGGTAATGGAGGGCAAGAGTCCTTGGGATGTTAACTATGCAGCAGTAGGAACAGAAGCTCTCCTTAATCCTCTAACTATTGGTCCTAGTATCCCCAAGGCAGGACAAGGACTCAGGGGTGCAATTAAGTTCATCGGTGGTGCAGCTGAGGCCGGTGGTAAGAATGCACTAGTTGGAATTAACCCACGTAAATGGGCCAATGAGGGATTCTTTGATAACCAGGGTAAGTTTAACTACGCTGGACTAGATGAAACTGCTGGTCAGGTAGGCGTAGGTACGCTGATGGGCGGAGCTACGGGCGCGTTGATGCATGGTGCTACTAGTGCATATCGTGCAGGTAGGGCAGGTCCTACTCCATTTGATGTAAATAATATGAAGGGTAAGTATACTGTTGATGAGACAGTTACCCCCAAGTGGCCTGATTTTGATCCTAATGCTGAGACTGTAACTCGTGAGACTCCACAGCTAAAGGCTGGTCCAGAACCAGTAGTTACACTCCAGCATCCTGATATGGCGTCCATTCAAGCATGGCGTGATCAGGGCTATGTAGCTGTAGATCGTAGTCCTGAGGGTTACTTCAGGATGGCGCGTGCTGATGTTGCAGATCAGTATATTGCTCCTATTCCTGATACTCCACCTACTGCTAATGAAGCTAGTTTCCAGTATACTGATCCTAACTTTAATCCGGGTGGAGCAGGTGATGCGGAGATGGCTGGTTCTAGTCCTTATGGGAAGGCACCAGACATTGAAGGACAGGTACTACAGGGAGAGATTCTTCCACCTGAAGTAACTCCTGAGGCTCCTCCTGCAGTTGAACCTGTTCCTCCAGTTCAGCGAGTAGGGAATCAGACTGAAATAGATAGAAATGAGGATTGGACTAGATCACAGCGTAATCTATCTGTCTATGAGGGTAAAACTGATCCTGTAATCAAAGCATCGTATGACAAGATGCAAGAGGTGAGGAATGCTTATGCTGAATGGATTAGTCAACAGGAAGAACTACTTGGTCCGGGTGAAATCTTCACGCCTCCACCTGAAGTAAGAGAAGCCTATCTTGCTCAGATGGAGCAGATGGAAGATGCGCATCAGGCTGTAATCAATAGTAGAGGTGGATTTGAACAGGGTAGACCTCCTGATATTGAAGGAGAAGCATTACCCAATCCATTTGGACTTCCGGTGTCTAGTGTAGGGGTAAATGTACCTACTCAGGCTCCAGTAACTCCAACTGTTCAGCTACCTCCAGGATTCACTCCGCCGCCTCCACAAGATCCTTTCATTCAGGATCTAAAGGCGCGTATGAAGTATCTGGATGGACGTAAAGTTCCAGATGAGAAGTATAAGCCTCTTGCACTGAAGATCTCTGCCGAACCACTGAAGAAGCGCGAGACGTGGCGTAGTAGGTTGGCTAAGGGTATTAGAGAAGCTGAAAAAGGACCGGGTAAGATTGAGAAGGGTGGACCGGGCTCAGCTGATGTAAGTAACACATATACTCAGCTTGAACGTATGCTAGGTCGTCCTCCAACTACGGAGGAAATAGATGCAGCTGCGGCTAGACAGGCTGGTGTAGGAGATCAGACTGGACAGGTAGCTCAATTCCCTGAATCTCTGGGTCAGATGGCTCATAGACTGGTTCAGGAAGAAGCAGCTAATCCTGCTCCCTACTTTGCTCTTGATAGTACTCATGAATTTGCAGAGAGAGTAGGTAAGATACAGTCTATTCCAGAACTGGATAGATTAAGAGAGGAATTGAGGGCTGGTATAGAGGCTGCTAGACAGTCTGATATGCCTCCTGCAGCTAGAGTTGCATACTATGATTTGATGGGCATTCTTGACCGGAGGAGAGTTGTACTATCTCCTACTGGTCAATTGGATAGGACTCTATCTGATCTCAAGAAGACTCAGGATTGGACCAACCATATGGCAAGGGCTGGTAACATTCCAGTCCGTGTCCCTGGTCGTGAAGGTAACGTAGAGTGGCCGCCTAAGAGTGGTACTGTACAGCAGCCCACCTATCAGCCTACTGAGGTATACGAACAGCCCGGTCTACCATTTGGACCTGTAGCAGCTAATCCTAACCCACCACCAATGGGTATTGGAGACATGCGTGCGCAGCAGGGCGTACAGAACATCACACCACCTGATCCTAACCAGGTTCCACTGCCACTAACTACTGATTATAACCATCCTAAAGAGGGTGGTCCAGGTAGTGCTGATATTAATAAGGCATTCTTGGAGTTTATTCAGAGAGAAGGACGTGATCCTACTGATGATGAATTGGTGAATCTCACGTGGGGTGCTGAGCAGTCTCTCAATATGGCTCCACCTACACCTACTACATCTACTGGAATGATGGCAGGTCCGCAGATTGATCTGTCTAGCTATGGTCCTAAGGGACAAGAGTACATCCAGTGGTTGAAGGATACAGGAAGTCTCTGGAATCCCAATGAAATGGATGTGGCTCAGAAGATTGAATTTGATGGATTTGTAAGGTCACTAGATTGGGAAGAAGATCCTAATCAGATGCCTGCTGTACGTCCACAGGATGTAGATAATGCAGTACGTGACACTACATTGTCTGACGCGCGTGTGATGGGTAATGGGGGATTGCCTCTAAATCCTACTGAGGAAAGAAATGTAGGTAGAACTGAACCTCTCCCACCAGAGGTACCTATTCCTCCGATTGCTAGGATAACTGCTAAAGTAACTGATATCAGTGCATTATCAGGTCTTGATAACATTCCTATCACTGATGAAACTAAGGTTGTTATCCGAGCAACAATGGATAGGATCAATGAGACTAAAACTGTCGCTGAAACTAATGCGATGATGGATGATCTTGATAGACAAACAGAGATAGCAATTGATGAAGGAGACAGAGATTCAGCAGAGATATATAGTGAACTAGCTCACTATGCAGCTCAGCGTGTAGTGAATATGTCTAGAGAGTCTATTGCTAGTCTGAATCTTGATCCGGATGTAGCAAGTCAAATAGACAATGATCAAGCAGTGATCTTCAGAGCATCTATGGACAAGGTAGATGCTGCTGATACTGTAGCAAAGGCTCAAGAAAACTATACTGACTTGCTTAGAATGGGAAATGGTCTTACTCAGACTCATCCCAGACTGGCTCATATAGCTAACAAACTAGCTAACTATGCTGGCTATAAACTGACTCAGCTAGAGAAGGAAGCTGCTGAAGTAGGTCCTGAAACACCTATTGAATCAGCTGATATGCCTATTCCTGTTGAACCTACATTCCGTAGGTCTATCGCTAAGCCAGGTGAGCAGCAGGACTTGCCTGAGATGGGACTTCAGGAGAAGAAGCCCTATGATGTAGCTAAGGGTATCGAGGAATGGGAAGATGCTCAGGAGACTCCAGGATTCCACAAGATACCAAGTAAAAAATTAGTAGATCCCGATACTGGGATGACCGAACGAGATCTGGTAGACCAGAGAAATATCATTAGGAATGCGCAGATGGATGCCGCGCATGGCATCACAGAGGGAGACTTTACTCCTGAATTCTTGGAGAAAGCTCCTCACTATAAAGACCAGTTCAAGCGAATTGTTGGATGGAATGCTGGAGCAGTTGACGTTGAACTAAAGGATGGCAGAGTCCTTATCACTGACCGTGGTAATGTAACTTCTCCTATCCCCAATAAAAAGAGTTGGACTAGCCATCCTGTAATGAATCCTGAGAGGTTCGATAAGAATGGTAAGTTTATTGGTAGTGCTAAACCTGAGCCTGACCTTGGTTCATTACCAGATCAGGAACCACTACCTCTCTCAACTGATCTGGAACATCCACCAGAACTAGAAGGTAAGAACTATGGACCGGGTGCTGCTATGCCTGGTGACATTAGTGGAAAGACTAATGATGAGATATGGATGGAGATGTTGGAGGAATTGGGACGGCCTCCAACTCAGGAGGAATATCTTGCATTCTTGAGGAATGGACCTACACGCACGCCACCTCGTAATCTAGCTGAGAGGGCTGCTAGAAGGAAAGAAGTAGTTCAGAAACTTGACTTTACTTTTGAAGAAGCTAAGGGGTATGGAGCTACTGATTTCATTCTACCCAATGGCAAACTACTAGCTCATGGTGATATCACACATAACCGTGGAGCTATGAGAGCAGGTACGTCACTAAATGAGGTATTGAATTCAGGTGTAGTTCGCTTCGCTAGTAATTCAGCGGAGACTAATGGACCTATTACTGGTGCTCAGGCTGCACACATAGCTCAGGCAGGAGCAGATCATCGTCATGAGCGCGCGTATGTAGATATCAATCTCCCCGGTGGAGATATTGTATCTCGTACATTCGTTGACAGAACTCTCAAAGGCTCAGCTATTCAGCAGTGGGTTAACTCACACTTCCCCAATGAGGGAATGAAGTCTGGTGAGCAGCAGATTCTACCGGGTGTACCACAGGGACACATTCCACCTGCTGATGTACTTCGTTCAGATGTTGAAATATTTAAAGGAGCTGGACAACTACAGCTTCCATATGATCATCCTACTATTGCAAAATTCCGTGAAGGATTGAAGGAAACTAATAGTCCTTGGGATGCACACTTTGTACTTCCTGATGGAGTTGCATTAACTGGTGGTTCATTGAAGACACATCCAGAAATTGCAGCTAAACTAGGATTCAATCATCAGGAAGTCCTTAAGGATGGACTGATGCGTGTTAGATATACTAGTGCTGAAATATCTTCACCAATATCAATAGCACAAGCTAGATACTTGATAGATGCACGAAAAACAATGAAGAATAATCATATTAATGTAGATGTAAATCTTCCAGAACATGAAGTAGTAGGTAAGAGTTTTGATGCTAGAGCTAAGGCATCCACTATCTATAACTGGGTTAAACAGCAGTTCAAGGATTTAGCAAAGGATGAGACTGGAGCTATGCCTGTTCCACAATGGGCACAGAACGCAGCTAACAAGGCTAAGAATAAGACTAGACAGTGGGGATGGGGACAGGGCAGAGTTAATGCCAATGCTCCACCACCAGGTCAGCCACAGCCTTATAGTAAGGTACATGAGGCTATGCAGGTACCTAAGAATGCAATGACTGCGGGTGATGCTTCCTTCCTAATGAGGCAAGGAGCAGGTGCAATACTATATAAGCCTTACTGGAAGGCTTTAAGTGAAATACCACAGTCAATGACTACAGCGGGTGCTGCTGCAATCCATGCGCGGAATGAGCAGAATCCTATCTATCAGCGTCCACTAAGTTCAACTAGAACTCGTCAGCATCCTAATGGTGTACCTCTGCCATCTATTGCTGAGAAGATGGGCGTAGAACTGTATGATGATAACTCTGCTCCAGTAGGTAATCGTGCTCAGGCAGTAGCTAGTAAGTGGCTTGAGGAAGGTATTGGACAGGGTAGGGGATCTAAACTGTGGAGTAAGACTGCTGGAAAGTTCTATCGTATCTCCAATAGAATGCACCGTACCTTCCTGAATACGGTGAAGACCGGACTAGCTCAGGACATGACTGACTATGCTGCAACTCTGGCAGATTCAGCTGCTAGACAGGCTAGTCAGAGTCCAACTGGTACTGCTAAGGTTAGACCAGGACTAATGAATAGAACAATGACTGCTCAGGAAGCTGCGGAACTACATCCGTGGTTGAATGATCAGCTAGCTAGGGAGATAGGAGACTGGGTTAATACTGCCACAGGATCGGCACCACTCAAGGCTCACATTCTTCCATTCGATCATAAGTATGCGCAGTTGGATCTAGAGGATTCAGCTGCTCTATTGAATAGGACTATGTTCGCATCAGGTCTAGCATTCAGCCGCCTGCGTATGACTAGTCCTGCCACGTATGTCATGGCTACCCCAATGGTACGCAAGCAGTATATGCGTAGCCTACTGGGTCATGCAGCCGCGTGGACTACGATGATAACTGCCACTAAGCTAGCTGCTGATGCACTTGGTATTGACAATGAAATTAACTTTAATCCTACTAGTGCAGATTTTGGTAAGATTCGATTTGGTAAAGTACGTCTTGACCCTGGACAGGGTATGCTACAGTTCCTTGTGTTATACGGTAGACATCTTGCAGGTGGGCATACCACTGCTAGTAGTGATGAGTTCAAGAAGTTTGGTGAGGAGTACAGAGGTGAAACACACGGATCTAACCTCCTACGATTCGGCTCAAACAAACTTGAACCTATCACGAAGTTTGCGTATGACTTCGCCTTTGCGGATAAGAACAACCCATTCCACGTAGGAGATCGTATAATCCAGTTAGCTGTTGCACTGTACATTCAAGATTTGTGGGAGTTGTCTAAGGAAGATCCTAAGTTGTTTGCACCGCTGGCTGGTGGGGCATTCATAGGAGGCGGTACTCAGATCTACGATAGGAATGAATCCAAGGCTAAGTTTATCCCTGAGGAGTATGACTATGTGTACAGGGGTGACAAGGGAATTCGTAATCTAATGCCTTGGAACTGGGGTGAACAGTCTGACGAGTATCAGGGTCCACCGAACTACAAGATCAAGTAGGCTTAGCTACATGTCTGCGGTGTGGTCCGTACTTGCAACACGGACAGTAGTTACAGGAGTAGACTACCTTAGCACCGCAGACATGACACTTCCACGGAGTCTGTTCAAAGAACCATTTGACCCACGCGCAATGCTTCTCACTACTCGCTGTTGGTATGTCCTCAGCGACAGCGGGCAAAAGATAGTCATTGTGCGTGGGTCTCGGTATCAGCACTACTTGCCCTTCCCTGCGTAGAGTTTCCTATACTCCGCTACAATCAACTCAGGCATACGGAAGATAATCTGATTACCGATTGTCTCCGTCTTAATCATTCCCGCCTGATCAAATGACAGCATGATCTCATCCAGTTCATGTGCCTCCTTATAGTGTGACCACATTCGTTTCAGCAGCATGGTTCTACTGATCTGATGCGTGTCCCTTCCAAGTAGTTCGGCAATTATCAGACTCTTGATGTTCTTAGCGTCTGATAGTCCCTTCTTACCGTGAGTCATCTCACGTACATTGCCGACTAGCTTCTGACAATAGGTGATAGCTGATTGCATGGATTCAGGGTCTATGTACAACTCAGGACTCCGACTCAGAGCCAGTAACATGGCTACCTTGAGTACCGAGTCACCAAATCTGTTTAACGTACCTGTCTCATCCTTCAAGTCATCTGTCAACACCTCATTAATGAAGTCCTCATACCACTGCTGGTAGATTACACCTGCCTCAGTGAAGTAGTGGACTACACCAGTTACAGGTTCCTTGCGTGCATACCTGAATCCATTGTCATCTTGTTCACTCTTAGCTAGAGGTGCGAATGGTCCACTTAGCTTAGCAAGTTCCTTAAGGTACTCGATGTGATCAGGGTACTTGGGAGGATTAGTAAGTGGGACCAGAAGGGAGTTAGCTCTATGCCTCCTATTCTCTGATATAACGAAAGTGCGTGCGAAGTAACCACCGTGTATATCCTTCTTACCAAAGAAATCACTCGAATGTGCCTCATTAGTTGCAGTTAACATGGTGATGGTAGGATCTTTCAGGTTGAAAGACTCCATCTTTAGTAGACTACGCCACTCTCCAATATTGTACTGTCTGTCGTACAAATCTGTAAGAATGTCAGTAGCTACCTTATCCTCTACAATGGAACTAGTTAACTCACTACTACAGATAAAAGCACAGGATTTATTGATTACCTTACCACCTGGCTGAGTCTGTGCAGTTCCTAGTTCCTTCAGGATACCCTGAATACTACTCCGCCCCGAGATGATGCGCGTCCCCCCTGCTCCACGCACTAGCTGTTTAGCCATACTGATAGGCGGACCTTTCTTCAGTCCACTCTCAGCATGGAACATCACATAGATGTTAGGATAGAGGTTGTATATCTGGCGATCTAACCAGACATTATCCTTAACAACAGCAGAGATTGCCGCTATGCCGCCCCACAACCAGAAGTTCGTAGGGCTTTCTAACTCGCTGTGTTGATGCAACAGTTTGTCCAGCCATGTCATTCTGTGCCTCTAGAACGGGATATCTTCGTCCACTAGTTTACTACGTACTTCATCACGTTTCCGGAATATTTCATCCCTCACCATTTCATCATTCACAGTGAACTGCTCAGTTATAGTCAGCGGTCGTATCCTAACAGGCTCAGGAACTTCCATCTTAATCGTTTCCTTAAACTTGTATTTCGATAAGTCTTGGTAGTTCTCCCCAATCTCCACATCACATGGAATCTTAAGGAATCTACGAGGGAGACTACACGCACTAAAGTTGAGCGCACGCTCCATCTCCTTCTTAGCTAGTGGTACGAAGTCATCTAGATATTCTCGTCTAAGAGCGAACAGAAGTGCATCGTGCGCCTCCAAAATAATTCGCGCATAGGGGCGCTGTTTTTTAATTCTGATACCAGCTGCCTTGGTATTGTCAGTAACAGCTCGCTGGGGGATGTAGGAGAAAGCCTCACGGAACAGATCATCTCCCCACCGTTCGTAGAATATTCGAATACCACCTCTTTCGGCATCTATCCCCCAAGGTAAAGGTGCAACTAGTTGACGTGTTTCCTTAAGAGCTTCAATGATTCCCGCGTGGAAGACTTGCTGAATCTTGGGCTGCTTAGCGTGGAAGATCCTGAGTGCTCTATCGGCTTGTCCTTCATCAATTGTAATCGGGATCTTAAATTTTCTTGCTTGCGTGTTAAGTTCAACAGATGCTCGTCGCTTTCCAGCTCCAAGATGGCCCGCATGACGTAGAGTCTTCCCTGCAAATCGTATGGGAGACTCGTACCCCAGAACCTTCTTAGAATAGTCTTCTTCAGTACCGCCAAAGAACCACGAAGCCGTAAGAGCATGGTAGTCATGTTCATCTATATCCCTCAATGCTTGATCATCTAGTGCTAGGTTGAATACTACTCTCGCCTCAGCTTGAGAACTATCCAGTTGCACAAGTATTTCCTCTGGGCCAGGTCCATACATACTTCTCACATCCGCTCCAATATCACCATGCTTAGTCATGGTTTGGAACGCTGTGCCCATAGGCTTCATGTCTGCTTTTTTGCCCTTACCTACTGTATCTATCAGCGGGCGTGTAGGTGGGTCTTGCTGACCTGTACTAGTCCTACCAGTCTCTAGACACATGTACGTGGTAGTCTTCATCCGCCCATCATAGTCAGGTATGGCGAGCAGGTACGTAGAGACAGTCTTACGAACTCTGCGTCTCTCTAGACACTTCTCAATCCATGTCCTATGGTCTGGATTCTTTACTCCACTCTTGAGATTCAGTAGAGCAGTAAGCTCCTCCTCACCAACTCCATTACGGCGAGGTAAATGCCATATATCGAACAGCAACGAATGAACAGCAGGAGGAGAGTTCGGATTGATATCGACTCCTGCAATCTCATGCATCTCAAAGCCAAGTCTCTCATCCCATTGGACATATTTCGTTATCAACTCCTTTCTCTTGTCCTCGTCTACGTAGAATCCGTTCTGTTCGATTTCAGCATAGAAGTCAGGGAGAGTCATGATAAAGTTCTCATAGAACTTCCTCACTCCCAACTCATCTAAGTCCGCATCCATCGCCTCATCTATTTCGAGTGTAACACACGCATCTCGTGCGCACCCAAGAAGGAGATCTCTATAGGACCCTTCATACATACCATCATCTTTGTAGAAGGGCTCTCTGGTGTAGATAGATGTAAGAAACGCGAGTCCCTTAGGCAACTCAGGATTAATTGCGAATGCCTTGAGCATCGTATCACTGTGGATGCGTCGTATTGTAAATCCAAGTCGTCTGATCTTGTCACGATCATAATTGAAATTCTGTCCGACAATGTCTTTCTCCATCAGAACCTTAGCTACCATAGTCCACATGGATGCTAGGTCGGAAGTTGGTATGTGACTAATACCATCTTTGTTCCACAGAGGAACAGTAATACCATGGTTCTTGTTGAAAGCCAGTCCAAGACATATAGGAAGACAGTGCCCACCAGCCTCGATATCAACCGATAGTCTGTTGCAATGCTTATATCGCTCAAGGAACTCATATAGCTCCCCACTGTGCTGGGCGATATGTAAAAGTCTACTCGGCAGTTGCAGGTCTCTAGTTTGAGATTCTTCATATGCGCGCTTGAAGTCGAAGATCATTATTTGGCGATTCCAGTAGCCTTTAATCTCACTCCCGGAAGCACTATGTAGTAGGTGCGCGGGGTGATAAGTAGGTACGAACTTAGTACCCATTCCCCAGCTAATGGAACCACGATGCTTACTAATTTTATCCTTACCTGATAAAGCCCAAAGCGCCGTGCCACCAAGGGCCAGAATACAATTGGGCTTAATATCATTAATTTCAATTCGTAACTCCGCTAGTTGCTGTTCCATGTCAATACCCGCATTCCGCGCGCGTATGTGAAATGGTAGCTTCTTTCTGACTAGATTAGGTGGAACCTCATACTTACATACATTGGTAATCCAGCACTCACTACGCTGAATACCTGCGTCTTTCAGTAGTCTGTCTAGCTCTCTACCAGACGCACCAATGAACGGCTGACCCTTAGCCGTTTCTTCATAAGATGGGGCCTCACCTAGTATGAGTAGCTTAGGACCAATTGGACCCATACCAGGTACATACTTCTTATCTGCCATCTCTCGGTCCATTCTCCGGAGTAGTCTTACTCTTTCTTACCAGCTTTCTTCTAATCTCCTGAACAGTCCTAATCCATGCAGCTTCTTCCGCGTGTCTATCCTTTAGTTGAGTGAGATATGCATCCAGCTCCTTGACACTCCACTCTTTAATGAGGTCAGTCGCTATCTCTTTGTGGAAGTTCATTCTTTCTCCTTACCAGGGATAATCGTAATCATTCATTTTCCTAAGTTGACCCTTCATACGTTCAAATCGTATAAGCTCACGATTAACATTATGCTTACACTCGATGACGTATGTATCAGGATTCTTGATCTTTTCCAGTACTTTGAGTAAGAGTTGAAATTCTTTCTTGGTCATGAGGCACCTCAAATAGTTTGGCACATACTAGACAGAACCACTTAGTACTTGGTGTCAGCTGTTCCAACATCGACTTGTCCTGATTCAGGCAGTTCGGACACATCAGCGGTGTCTTCGTCATGATTAGTCACCGGCTTAGGAATGACACGCACATGCACAGCCCTATATCCCTTACCGGGAATCTGGAGTGGTGTGAACTCCACATGCATACCTGGCTTTAGTTCTGGAAACGTAACAGTATCCTGACGTAGTGCAGTCCAGTGAAAGAAAATGCGTGTAAATTCAATCTGTCGTGAACTAATGAACCCCCATCCCTGCTTACTCACCTTGATTAGACGACCCACTACTTTAGTTTCAGTCTCCATTGCATCCCCTATAACTAGTTAACTACACATACAAAAACGGGGATGCACCCGTTTCATCCACCTTATGCGGAAGTATTGTGCGCATCCCCTATCATCGGGCTTATCTAGGCCCAAGTGTGCTAGATGGGAGCTAGCACTGTGTTGAGGCTAGTTCTCGTCCGATGAATCCTCGTCGTCCTCAACTTCTTCAACATCCTCGTCCTGATCTTCGAGAATGTCGTCGTCTTCTTCTTCCTCGTCTTCCACATCATCATCCTCAAGCTCAGGAATGACTGATGGGTCCGTGTCCTCTACCATGAGGTATGGCGGTACATCTTCAAACTCGTCGTAAGTATTCATACACTCTCCAGTTGATGGGCTGAGTTAGCCAGATAAGTGAGGGTTCCGTCATTTTACGTGCTCCCCGCAACCCACAAGCATCCACACAACCTGCCATACAAGACAGGGAACTACAAACTAGCCACGCAGAGCGCGATACTTGTGGTTCACGCGGTTGAGCATACGCCCATTCCACGTATCGTTCTCTACGAACACCTCGACCTGCTTACCAATAGCATTGGACAGCTCGAAGCGCGCACCAGACTTGACATCCACACCAAGTGCGGCAAGGAAACCAGCAGCGAAACTGATAGCCTTGTTGTTGAACATCCAGTCCAGAGGAACACCCGCGAACTCCTCAGAACCATTGTCAGCATTCTTGACAATGACTCCCTCGACGGGGTAATTCGTGGAGTCACCAGCCTTGGACGGTGCTTCGCCCACGTTGTTGATGGTGACTACGTACCATGCCGGCTCCACAATCTTACCGCGGAGAAGATCCTTCTCACTGAAACTGATGATAGGCACAACTAGCTCCTAGAATTTCTGTACTACGTTGTTGGTTGAGTTGAGTTTGGTGATGGCTGGTCGGATATAGGTGTCGTAGATTGGTTTATCTCCAAACACGATTTCCTTATCCAGTTCGAGTGCAGTTCTTGCGAAGTCATCACCCGTGTGAGTGGTCAGTAGTGAGTAGTCACCTCCTTGTCCTTCAATGAATCCCTGCTTGATATTGAAGTGATAGACTTCACCACAATATGCGGGGATCTTAGCCGCCACGTTCTTGCCAGCCGTCACAATCTGACGACTAACATGCGTGGTCTTCTTAGTAGTGTCGCGGTACTCTGCCTTCACTACATGCGCAATGAGGACTACATTCACCTTATGGAAATTGTGAATGTCCTTCGTCAGTGCAATGAGTTCCTGAAGTGCGCTAGACTCAGCGTTGTAATCCTCAATCTCGTTGACTGCAATACCTGCAACCAACTTACCAGCACTAGCTCCAGACCCCTTCGTCTTACCATACTTGATGCGCATAGTCTGACGCAGAGTCATATCCGCCATGCTAGTCAATGAATCAATGACGATGGTCTTATAGGGGCAGTTAACTTGCAGTTTCTCCAACTGCTTCTTGCCCGCTTCCCAGTCATCATAGTCATCATACGAGATAGTCTTAGGGTCAATGCCCCACTTCTTCATGGGAAGGATGATACCATCCATCTTCCTATCCCATGAGAACCAATACTGTGGTCCAGGAAATGAGAGAGCCTGCGTAGACTTACGCAACCCCGGCTCACCCTTGAACATACAATACAGGTGGTCTACCTGTCTCTCGCCCATGTTAGGCATTAGTGTATTTCTTCCTTCTTCTCAGGCTCGTCGAATGGAAGACTCAGCTGCTTTGGCTCACCATCATCTGCGATATCCTTCGCTTCACAGATAACAAAACCAACAGGCTCACCATCAACAGCATCAACGATAGGAACGAGTTCCATCTCCTTATACTCGTCACCCTCTACGTCGATATATACTTCCTTGTCCAAGTCACCTACAGTGAGGTCATGCAGTTGCGCGAGTAGGACTCTGACTCTCATCCGTCTTCTCCCTTATTACGTGGGTCCCAAATTGGAGCCTGAACGTAATTCAGTTGCAATACTTCTTCCCGCATAGCAGGGTCAGCCTCACATACCTGCTTATACGCGCATGGACCGTACATCGTATCGCAGTGCGTGTAATCAGGCGGCCAGTACCCAGACTCACTGTACTGAACATACTTGTAAGCGTAGTATGGCAAGATTTCCTGTTGCCATTCCAACAGCCTAGCTGCACTGAAGCTCACTACTTCCCGCGTCAGTCTCTCATCAATCTTGAGTGTGGTCTGTAGACCAATCTTATTGACGATGACTCGACGTGCCTTCAGCAACAGAGCCTGTCCCAAGAACTGATTGGACAGTGTAGACTTATCTCGTCTCTGCTTGAACGTCTTGTGGTCCATTGACACGACACCAATCTCATTCGTATCAATGATGAGGTCGAACTTCGCCTTCCACAATACGCGAATCTCATCGTCCTCATACATCACCTCACCCTTTACATGCTCACATGAGAGAGGGACGAATGCGTCATTCTTGTAGAAGTCGAAATACTTCTCACACGTATCGAGCGCGAATCTCCAGCCTACCTCGTACTTGACACTCTGTTCAGGAGTGTTAGTTACGCCAGGATACTCGTCGATATCATGTCCGCACGCAGGCTCAGGTTGTGTCTCAGACGCAATGAAACCTGCACACTTGGGACAGCCGAGCACAAACATCTGACCAGCAGTGAGTCCAGCACCAATAGACTCAACACGTCCAAATCCCTTAATCTGGTGCGCGTAGAATGTCTCCAACACCTTGTGGATGAGACTTCCTACTTCCAGACTATTAGATCTGCCCTTCTGACTTACTAGACGATGATTGAAGCGAATGTCATGATAGCGGCCACAACTCATCAGACTACTGAGTAGTGTAGCGTCCATGATGACATTCTTCTTCGGTACTAGAATGTCCGTCACTTCACTCTCCGAATCTTCGGCTTCGACTCATATGCGTACAAGTCGATATTGAAGGTGAACGCGAGCGCATTACGAATCACCATTGAACGAGTGATATCGTAACGTGCGCACTCCTTCTCAATAGCTAGTTCAATCTGTCTGTCTGCCCCCATGCTATAGGGACGACGACCACCTTCCTGTCTAGGCATTCTCTGCATTAGTTCTTCTCCAGTGTGTCCATCACTTCATCTACCTGCTGCTGAGTGGGATAGGTGATACCCTTACCATACGTCCACTCAAAGCAAGTGCAGTCCATCTCATCAGTGATAATGACTCGCGTCACGATACCCATTCGTGTCGCCACATTATCAGTGTAGTGCTTCACAGCCTGTACAGCTTCGAGTGCGGGTACATTCTTCCGAACATACTCAGACGTACCATCCTCGAAGAACTGTACTACATTAAACAGGTCCATTACTTAGTCTCCTCAGCCATTGGCTTCAACATGCCACGCGCAATCAATGCCTCTTTCAAGAGCATCTTCACAACTTCCTCTTGAGTCTTGTGAGTCTCGCCCATGATGTAGCGGACGAGAATCCAGATGACTTCCTCAGTAGTTACGCTCATTTGTTCTCCTTTATTAGCTCACGTCCAACCTCATTCATCTCGTGAGTCATGCACCACACGTTGAGTCTTCCCTCAATGATGACAGGAGGATAGTTACCCACATTCAACCTCTTGTGGCATACACAACACGGAGCATAGAAGTAGCCCGGATTCTCTCCGTTCTCCTTGACCCCGCGTGTCACATTGTGCTCGTCGTATTTCATTTCAGTCTCCAATAGGTCCGCATGGTTCCTCTAATATACCCGCCAGTACACTAGAGGAACCAAACTGAACTACTGTCCCAGCTTTGCCAGTGCTTCCCGCGCCATCTTGCCCAACTCCTCACGGTCTTCAGCAGTGAGAGCCTTCATCTCAGCCATCTCCACCTTACGTCCACCAAGCTCAAAATACTTCTTGATGAGAGTCACGTTGCTAACAATCACTTCAGCCATTTCAAACTCCCTGTTAGCGTCTACTTCGTAGTAGTCATCCCAATCCCAGTTCGCGTCGTACACCATCATTCACCTTCTACTTGATGCTCCAGTTCACGAATCATCTTGTGTAGAATACCCTCGATGCGCGTCTTGACATCACGCGGACATGGAATCTCAGTCGCAGTGCATGTCATACGAAACGTCTCGAATACAGTACAGAGGGTGAGGATTTCCTCTACGTCAAGGACGATGAGAATGGGGTGCATCTTATCAGTTAGTGCCATTTCACTCTCCAGAAAAAGCGCACAGTCAGGTCGAGCAGCAGAGGCGAGGAAAGAGGAGGTGAGCTATATTAGCCTCACCTCACTTCTACTACTTCTCCAGTATCTCTACAACCTTCTCGTACGTTACATCCTGCGTGAACTCTGGGATACCGAACTCACCGATGTAGTCAGTGATAATGTCCTGAACTGAATTCGCAAACTGGTCAACGAACTCCGAGGACACGTCTCCCTTGTCAATACACACGCGGAACTCAATGTAGCTCTTGGTCTTCATCAGTCTACTACTCCTCTGTAGTTTAACTTCACGGACTCCCTGTAGGAATCCTCAGTTTGGATGGCCCTACAGCCTGCATAACTAGACAGGCTGTAGGCCACCACTACTAGACTACTTAGCAGCGAGAATCTTGCGATTCTTCTTAGCATTGTGAGCATTCACGATAGTCTGGCCAAGCTCCTTCATCAGACTATCCTCATTCCACTTAACAGCCTCGCCCTTATTCATGGCGTTGTGGAACTGGATTCTCTTACGCTCCACGATGTTATCGAACTGCGCATCAATAGCAGTGATACCATCAAGGTTCGCGTATACTGCGTTCACGCTTGTAGCAGTAGAACCAATGCGAATGAAACGTCCCTCGCACTGCTCCTCTTTAGCAGGATTCCACTGACGCTCGTGCATGATACAATCGCAGCACGTCTGGAGATTCAAGCCCTCACCACCAGCCAGCTCACTAGCCACCATGATAACTTGTGGTAGAGCATTGAACTTCGTCTGTGCTTCATGCTTTGCAGCGTCATTCATACCCGCTACAAACTGCATGACAGGGAACTTATCGCCGTACTTCTCCTTCAACTCCGTGTAGAGAATATCCTGCACATCCTTGTGATGCGCGAACACTACCAGCTTGCGGCCAGTATTCTCTACGAACTCATCCACGTATTCCTTCGTGGTCTCAATCTTGGCCAGACCAGCGAGGTGACGCATCTTACTCATCTGAGCAAGTATGTGCATCCCACTAATCTCCTCTTTCTGGTCCTCAAACCACTGTACGAACTTCTCTACAGCCTCATCGTACATAGCCTCGTCCTGCTCACTCATGACGACGTTGAGCTTAGTACGATTGACTAGTGGCAGCTCAGGGAGTACCTCAGCACGTTCACGACGGATGCAGATATCCTTCGTGTACTCCTTGAAACGCTCGATATTCTTGATGCCACCCTCTTTAGAGTAGCCACCCTGAAATTCATAGCGTACCCACGTCTGCTTGAATCTCTCAGGCGAGGGAAACTTCATGGGCGCCATCATATTCAGAACTGGGAACAACTCACTACCACGATTGTTCCAAGGCGTACCAGACAGGGCAATCACTTTCCTGTCCTTAACTACCTTACGGACCATCTGAGTACGTGAGCTATCCACGTTCTTAATCTGCTGGCATTCATCCAACACTACGCACTTGATACCGATTCTATCAAACTCGGTGATATCAAAACCTGACGTAACAGTCTTACCAGACTTCAACGTGCGCGTCTTGCTCACCAGCATATCGTAGCTGACGATATAGTGTCGGATTCCCTTACCAGTGGCGGGGTTGTAGGCAGGCCACAACTTATCCTTCGACGTCTCAATTACCTGTGGAACATGCTCAGGTCCAAGCCAATTGACTAGGAATGCGCACGTCTGATACTTGAGAGCGGACTTAACCATCCACAGACATGGCTGGAGCAGTTCAGGGTGGAAGTATACGATACCACCAGCCTGAATAGTCTTACCCAGACCCATCTCATCGAATACTGCTGCGCCCTTGTTGGAGTACAGACCAGCTTCAAGGAACTCCATTCCCTCTAGCTGGAACTGATATGGACGCTTCCTGTTGCAGAGGACACAATTATTCTTGTCCCACTCATGCTTGCAATCAGGATTACCACCCATCTGGAATAGGTGGAAAGGTGTACCCTTTGGAACCATACGGACAACCATATGTCCGCATTCCAATGTGATGAGTTTGGTATCTGGCTTGTGCTCGTCAGGATTCTTGAGTAGAACCTCTTTGACAGAGACAGCCACCTTACCACACATAGGGCACTTGTCCTGAAGACGAGTCACCTTATAGCGTGGAGTACGGATTACCTGCTCATCGAATGTCACTTCAACATCAGCGCCACCACGAATGGCGTCAATAATCTCAGGTGACAGTGAGAGATTGGAGCATGGCTGCGTATTATCACAACCAACTTCACGCGCCTTATCAGCCCACACATAATCGTGTGCATGGCCCGGTCCCACTAGCGCGTGTGCAATCTCATGACGGATAGTATTGATAACATCCGGGTCAGGATGAATATCAATATGGTGAGCGGACAAGATAATGCACTTGTCCTTGTATGAGCATAGGCCGAGGAATCTAGAATCAGCATTCTGATTCAACCTCACAGCCCAATCCTGTAGACCATGCTTATTCAGCTCGTCTCTCAGGATTTGTGTAGCCTGTCGTCTATCCATGTCTCTGTCCTTGCGGAGTTCAGTAGACCAGTGAAACTACTCAGCAGCAGGAGGATTGAACGCAGAGGATAGCAGCTTACCAGCAGTGTCCACGTCCATGTTACGCAGTTCACACATGGACTTCAGTGTGGACATTGCAACATCATACTTGATAGCTGCAATCTTCAAATCCTGCATCTTGATAACTACCTTGGGCGCCTTGTTAGACTGTACAGACGGTGGAGTCTTACCCTTGATAGCCTTCTTAGTGACAGCAGGAGGCGCGTATGTGATGTTAAACTTGCTGTACTTCTCACGCTCCTCAGCACGCAGCTTGGAGATGAAATCTACAGTAGCCTTGCGCCATCCTTCTCGCTCATTCTCCTTAGCAATCTTCTGCTCATTGAGATTGAAGATTACATCAGTGAAACCAGCGATACGGTCCTTGACGAGGTTTACCAGAACCTCATTCTTCTTCTCAGCAGGAATATTCTCATCATGCTGAATAGCAGTGTACAGCTCACCGAATGACATGGTGGCTGCATTGAAGATATCAGCCTTGAGCTGAATAGCCTTATCCTGCTTGAATGAGGTTTCGATAACCTTATTCACAGTCTTGCTGGACTCAATAGCAGCCAGCTCAGCCTGATAGCACTTGATGCAGTATCCATCCTTGCTAGGCGGAATCTGAAACAAGTCCGTATCTGTAGCAGGACAGAAATCACATTCACCTACTGCGAATGGCTTCATTATGCCCTCTTTAGTTTAAATGTAGAGACTACCTTAGGAGTAGCCTGAACTGATTCAGCAGAGTGACGCGCGCATTCTCCGATACGCTCCATCGGATTTACGTCACTAGACGACGAGGTATTAGCAGGATACTTGCGTACCCGCTTTACCTTCCTGCATACTGTGCAATAGAATCGCTTCATCTCTCACGTCCTTGCGGATTGTCTCTCCATTGCAGAGAGAGCGTGGGTACTGTGTGTGACTATTATACCGTATAATAGTCTATGGGGCTTGCGCCAGTGATCATTTTGGCAGGTCTGGCGGAAGGTGTCAACCCCCAACATATTGTGGTTTTTGGCTTCTGAACGACTTTCGACCACAAGATGTTGGGGTGGGGCAAAACGCCCCAGTTGAATCCAATACTGGCGAGTTTTACCCAACTATTGGACTACTTACAGTCACAGTCTCCACCAGCATATATGTCACAGTCAGCCGCGTGTTCTTCTTCAGCTTCAGTTACTTCTACTTCATCTTCTTCAGTTACTTCCTGAATCTTACGCGCATTCATCCTGCGTATGTGCTCCTCGAAGTCAACTATCTCACTAGATGAGAGTCTGCCACTAGTGCAACCACAATTCGGCATATCACTATTCTTTCGCGCCTCATCTAGTGCTTCCTGAGTGGCTGTAAACTCCTCACCACATTCCCAGCATACTATTCTTCGTCCAATGATTGTAAACTCCAACCCCGTATGGATGAAGTAGGAACAGCCAGGCAACATACATTTCCAAGTCTTCTTCGAGAACAACATAACCCGATGCGCGTGCTTGGCCATGACTTACTCTCCAATATTTCCCTAAATAGTTTTCATCCTCCCGACCTAGGGATTGTGGAGAGGATGTGTCCGCGTGTGTGTCAGTGTATCATGGGTCATGAGGTAGGGTCAAGTGTAAAGTTTACACAGTTGAGGCGACGAAAAATTAATAGATTAAAAAAAAAAAAAATAAAAAAAAGAACTTCTTCTTATCAATTTTCCTATTGGATTCGACCTGTCCTCTAAATAGGTCAGTAGGGGTGGATATGGGAAGGAGACACGCACACACACACCCACACCCGAATTATTAATAGGGGTAGCAGGGAAGTCGCACAGTATAACTTGTCAAGCGTAGCGGAAATGTCGCACAGTGCGGAGGAGAAAAGTCGCACAGTTGCCGGGGGGAGATGCGGGCGAGAAAAAGGCCCGCTGTCCTAGCCGGGCCTGCTCTGGTACTAGCTGAGGTGATGCTGGCGGTCCCAGGAACTACGGCGAGCCTCGATAGCGCGCTCGTTGGATTCCTGACGACGCCGCTCCAGTCCGAGAACAGCTTGCTCCACGATACTGTCGAAGTCGTATACGCCCATGCTGCCGAGCGTGCGGAGTACCTTCTTGAGCTTCCGAAAATCCGTTGTGCTCATGGTGAGCACGAGAGCTGCGAGTGTGTGGGGTTTCATGGTGTAGTCCAGTGTGTGAGAGTGTGAGAGAGTAGGGGCGGATATTCAGTCCGCCCCCGAGGTACGTGCTAGGCATCCTCCCAATCGATGCCCGAGACCTGCGCGGCCATCTCACGAGCAGCCTCGACAGTGTAACGCTTGGACAGCATCAGCTTGTCGAAGATGTCCTTGAGAAGAATCTGGGAGTCATTCTCAGCAGTGGGCTTGATGACTCCACGGTTTGCCAGCTCGACGGCCAGAGCAGCGGCACGAGCCTTGCCCACCTTCTCGCCGTTGCGAACCTTGACCTGCTCGGCCAGCGTCAGCTCATCCTTCTCTGCGACCAGCTCCGCGCGTCCCTGCTCCGTCTCAGCGTACAGCTCTGCATCAAACTGATACGTGAAGGACTTCAGCGGCTTGCCGTCGGCATCCTTGTAGTAGCCGATGGGCTTGCCGTGTGCAGTGTTGCACGTGCTTGTCAGCGTCTTCTTTTCCATGTTGTCCTCAGTGTTCCACGTGGAACATGTTGCCGGGTGCCGCCGGTTCGGTTTGCTTCGGTTTGCCTCGTCTAGGTCTGAGCGGCTCGTGAGAGCGGGTGGACCATCGACTCACTGAGTATCTCATGAACGGCTTTTGTCGTCAACAAAATAATGCGTGCCACATACTTTTTTTAGGACCACAAGATATGGGACTATCGGAGGATACCCACTACCCATGGTGTATGTAAAAGTTACACCGTTCCTCAGGGCGGCCTCGTAGAAATAATGTGTGTCAGGCTTAGAAAAAGTAATAGGGGACCCAAAATTCTGTGAGAAAAAAATAAATTTTTCCTGAAGAGTGTAAGAATTACACACCTCCGCTAACTGAAGCAAACAAAGGACTTAGAGGGCTTGACTTCCCGGCTAGTCTGTGAGACACTGTGTACGGCCTTTACCGGCCCATCCCTTTACAATTTAATTATTTACTTTTCTGCTCAGTTATTATAGGAGTAGTGTATGCTCCTCGCTACGCTCGCATAAGGAACTCATCATGCCTATTGGAATCGTGTCAGACGCAGATCTGTTGAAAGAGATAGAGTCCTACAAAACTCCTACTCCATTAAAGGTGGTAGATCCTCCTAAAGTTCTAGAGGGAGAGATCATTGATGTACCCGCGCGTGGTAGAAAGAGTGGAGACAATAACGTACCTGATACGTTGAGACAGATCATTGGAGAAGATGCACTACTTAATGGACGTGAGTCCGCGTTGCAAATTGCAGCAGACTTTGGCATTTCTCCTTCATCTGTCAGCGCATACACAAAGGGTGCTACATCTACTTCCAGTTATGACGCACCCAAACCCTCCATCATTAACCACATCAACAAAGCTAGACAGCGAGCTATCGGTAAGGCGAGTAAGACCCTCAACGCAGCTCTATCTAGTATCACTCAAGAGAAGCTAGACTACACTGATCCTGATAAGTTGTCAGGTATCGCTAAGGATATGTCTGTCATTATCAAGAATCTTGAGAAGCAGATTGATCCTGGTGATGATAAGGGAGTTAAAACTCCACAGTTTGTAATCTTCGCTCCACAATTCCGTGATGAGCGATCGTTCGATATGATCACAGTTCAGGAGTAGAAATATGGAACCACAAGCGCGTCCAGTTCCAGCATTTCACAACGATCCATACAATCCTACTCTATTCAGTCCTAACTCCAAGTCTCTTGATGTATCAGGAGAACAGGAGAGGCTGATTAGGGAAGTGCATATGTTGGGATCGTCAGACACACGATTCGCTCAGAAGATGTCTGATGCAGTCCTTCATATCCTTCGTGCTGGATATGTTGAGACTCCATTCATTGAATCTATTTCTCCCACATCTCAGCCCGTCTCTACTCCACCATTCCAGTTATCGGTTACGGGAAGTGGATTCAATGAGACGAGTACAATCTACGTGAATGGTGAGCCTGTCACGACTAACCGCGTGTCAGATACTAATCTCACCACAGAAGTAGATCTCACTCTAGTAACTGAGCCAACTAGCTATGCAGTTCTAGTTCATCAGGATGGTGGAGTTCTCTCGAATAATGTAGCACTTGAAGTAACTGCTACTGAACTTCAGCAGAGAGAGAAGGAAGATCGAGAGAACAGACAGTTCGATAAGCTGAAGGAAGATAACGATAAGTTTGGTAAGCTAGAGGATCAGCGTAAGGATGTGCTGAAGAAGGAGTCTGATTTCTACGTACCAAAGAAGGATGACAAGTAATGCCTATCGAAGCTCTATCAATCGGTATGCCTTGGACATTGATAGCTAATCGTGTCTATGCACTCCCGCCAGTGAAGCTCACTATCTTCACTACTCATGGCACTCCTGCCTTTGAAGTATCTAATCACTCAGATTTTGCGCAGCCCGGTATGACGCCAGTTCTAACTAATGGACTGGCTACAGTAGCGGGTGGATTCATACGCACGGCCGCGTCTGATGTGACAGTTAAACTCGTTCGTGATTAGTTCAAGAGATTAACATGTATACACTTAAATCAGACCACGGTAAGTTCGCATCAGCGGAGGACGGTGGTAAAGAACAAGGTACTACCGATGGTAGACCGAATGGACTCATGACTGCTAATCGTGACTCTGCTGGAGGCTGGGAGACATTCACTATTGAGGAATCTGATGAACCTGGAATCTATGGAATCAAGTCTACTCATGGATTCTATGCGTGCTGTGAAGATGAAGGTAAAGCTGGTTACATAGCTTTCAATCGTCCCGGTATCACAGCATGGGAGAAATTCAGACTGTGGGTAAATGAAGATAAAGTTTCATTTGAATCTGTATGTAGACCAGGTTATTTCATTAAAGTATGGGGAGATGGTCGAGTTGAACTAGCTCAGCCTATGTGGGAAGGACAGCCAGCTAATGAACCGGGTGGCTATGAAACTTTCACTGCTGATCCTCCTATCTCTCTATTCAGTCCAATAGAATCTCTCATTAAAGGTCAACTGCGTGTTACCGAAGCAGGTTGGGCAGATGATTCTGGTCCAGTCCTTCCTATTGGGTTGCATGTGGGGGATCTGTTCTCCGTATTCGTACGTGACCCGGACAAAGCAGAGCATATAGTTGCGACTGCGCAGCAGGCCGGATATCCATTCATTCACTTCTGGATGAATCTTGGTACACTAGGTGACTATTGGTCTGGCCGTGAGTGTGGTCCTGGCTATACTTCTGACTTCTGGCCCAAACTTGGTCTACTTGGAGATATGCTAGACCAGTATGGTATGAAGGGTGGTTACAATCTTGGCGACTACAAGTTGTGGTCTGGCACGCATAAAGACTTTTTCAGACAGCTTGGACAACACTTACACGGGAGGCAAAATTGTACAGCCGCGTATGTGTTCGGTGGAAATGAAGCGTGGCAAACGGGTGCAGATAGTAAAGAGGAGATTTCCGACGCACTCAATTGCTTCAAGGAAGAATGCAACACGGTCCCAGTAACTACTACAGCTCCTCCATCAGAACATGCAGATGATATAGCTAATTGGTGTGCAGGAGACTTCTATGGAATCCATGGATATCGTGCAGGGGAGGATCATGATCGCATCCGGCATATCTTCAGTGTTGGATGGGAGGGTAATCCACCAGTTGAATACGGAGTTCAGGACGAGCCGACTGGACCCGGTGATGAGGTATCCGTTAAATCTTCCCATTGCTATGAAGGGCGGGATGTTGACAGTAATCATATCTGCGCCTTGGCCGTTCAATCTCTCCTCTGCAACCAAGGATACAACTATTTTTGCGGAGCTGGCGTAAAGTCTGATACTCCTATTGAATCCTATCCAGGTTTCTATGAAGTCGCAAGATCTAAGCAGATTGTACCGCCTGATATCATGGGATGGCCAAAGCCATTTCATTTTGGTAACTCTCAGCCCGACAGGGTATTTAGTCCGTGCGCGGAAGATACTCTTAGATTCGACCACAGAATCTCTCATGATGGCCGGATATTCGGTATCTTCTATGGGGATCAAGGACATACACGCGCCCGATGTGAGCGCGCATGTTATCTCCAGTTCAAAGGATTCGATGGATCTGTAAGTTCAGAGATGCAATTTGATCTAGGTCAAGAGATCTCATTTGATTTCCGTCGTTCCAGTGGCGGTCAACCAAACGGTTATACAGCACAAGTAGTTATCGGGAGGTTACGCTAATGGGAATCTGGGATACGATGCAGGGTGCTGCTACTGGAATGGGTAATGGTGGATCATTTGCTCAGAAACAGCAAATGAAAGCCAATCCCATGATGCAGGGTAGACCTGCTATGGGTGCTCCATTAGGTCAAACTCCACAGGTTAATGCATTTACTGCTAATAAGATGCAGAAGCCTAATAATAACATGGCCAATCCAATGGCCCAAATGCAGAAGGTTAATGCTAATGCTGGTCAGGCTGGATCACGCACGCAGATTCAGGCTAAACAGCAAGCTATGAAACAGCAGCAGCAGGCTCAGACTGGAATTGGTCCAACAGATCCAGTTCAGCAGCTTCAGCAGACTCTATCTGCTCAAAAGGGTCTACAGACTCCATATGATCAGCAGCAGCAGGCACAAGTACAGGCACAAACTCAGGCTGCTACCCAGCCATATCAGGAACCAGCAGTAGATTTAGGCTCACAAGATCCACGTGAACTAGCGCGTGTGGCTCAGCAGAATCAGACTCAGGGAATGTCTCAGTTGTATGGTTCTGCACCAGATATGCCTGGTCCTAATCCAATGGAACAGCAAATCATGGCTAGTAAGCCTAATGTACAAATGGGTGCTAGTCAGGCTGGTCCTGCTATTGGTGCAATGGGTCAGACTATGGGTCAGGAAATTCCTACAGGTGGGGGAATTGGTGGATCTGGTATTGATCAAGTTATGCAGCGTATGGGTCAGCCTGGTGGTATGCAGAGATCACAGGTTATGCCACGCCGTCGTTAATTAATCATGGAAGATACACCGCAGAAGAAAGTATTTAGTTCTAATGAGTGGCGCCCTAGTGCCAAACAGGAACTCTTTCTCTCATTACCTACTACAGTAAAAGAGGGATTCTATGGAGGTGGAGCAGGCTCCGGTAAATCAGACGTCCTACTATTGTATGGTATTGTCCATAGATGGCACGAGCACCCTAAGTTTAAACAAGTGTTCATGCGAAGAACCTATCCAGAACTGCGAAATGAGATCATTCCTAGATCCCGTGAACTTTATCGTAAATTTGGTGCAACTCTTAACAAAACTGAGATGTGTTGGACATTTCCACGTACAGATCAATACGGTGGGACTGGTGGTACTAACGAAGGAGCAATGATATTTCTCGGTCATTGCGAGAATGAAGATGACGTTCATCAGTACGACACCATGCAGATTTGTCTGTATACTCCTGATGAGCTTACCTCAATCACTGAATGGATTTACACTTACATTACTTTCCAAAGAAATAGATCCCCAATCGACTCAGGACTTCCATCTATTACTCGTGCTGCAGGTATGCCTGGGGGTATTGGTCACACTTGGACCTATAAACGATTCATTAAGCCCTATCCGAAAGGCGGAAAAATAATTGTTGGTAAGGGTGGAAATAAGAGGATCTACATCCACTCTACTCTGGAAGATAATCCGCATATTGACCCCACTTATAAACAGTCACTGCAAGGTATTACAATTGAGGCTGAAAGGAAGGCCAAGCTATTAGGTGACTGGGACGCATATCAGGGTCAAGTCTTCGATGAGTTTAGGGATCGTAAGTTTGAGGATGAGCCTGCAAATGCTCTCCATGTTATAGAACCGTTTGAAATTCCTCACTGGTGGCCGAAAATCTGTATCGGTGACTGGGGTTTTGCGGCTATGACATGGATTGGATGGGCTGCAATTAGTCCATCTAAGCGCATGTACATTTACAGAGAGCAAACATGGGTGAAAACTAAGATTGCGGAGTGGGCACCATATGTTAAACTCCACCTCGACAAAGAAAATCCTCGTCTTGTCAGGTTTTGCAAATCAGCTGGTCAGGATAGAGGTCAGGAACACACCATACAGGAGCAGATTGAATCAGAACTTGGAGTTTCCGTTGAGTTATCCAACAATACACCAGGTTCGCGTATTGCTGGAAAGCAACTTATACATGAATATCTCCGGTGGCAGCCAAAACTGATCAATACACAGGAAATTGGACTCTATAATGAAGAATATGCGATGTGGATTCATCGAAATAGAGGTCTAAAAGAGTATCACGCTTACATGAACTCATTTAATCCTGTTGAACCTGAAATAAATATCCCAAAATTACAGATTTTCGCCGGCGCATGTCCAGTTTTAGTCGAAGCTATCAAAGCATGTAGCTATGACAAACCAAAAGGTAATAAAGCAGCAGAAGATATCGCAGAATTCGATGGTGATGATCCCATTGATGGTCTGCGATACATGGTTGATGCTGCAGAATCGTTCTTTGAGGACGCTGACCAAGAATTTAAGAGGGTACAGGCCCAAGACGCGCTCATTCAGAAGCTCCACCAGTCACAAGATTGGACTGCATTCTACCGAAACATGGACAAAGTAGAATCAGATGAGACGATTAAGCCTGTTGGTCGTTATCGTCACTAATCTAGGCTGTGGATATGTACTTCCAAGAGTGCGTGTACCTCCAGTATGCTCAGATGGCTTACCAGTTAAGGTTCTGATAGATCCACGGTGTCCACCTGATGGAATTTGTGGATATACATGTGATCCGGACAGATGGATTATTCGAGATCCAATAGGAAAATCTAATGCTTTTCTGGTTCCAGTGGTATCGAAAATTAAGAGGTGGGTTGTGGCAGTATAATCCACAATGGGGATGGATTCGTTACAAAGAACCAAAACCAATGCCACCTGATGAGGATTACCGATAATGCTAAGAAAACTAATGTATAAGTGGTTCGGGCTATCTGAGGAACCATGTGAGACTTGTGAGGTTCTCCGCCTCCAGCTCGATGAGAGCAACAGAGAACGCCGAGAACTTTTACACAGGCTCCTGGAGAAAGATAGACCCGAACCACCCTCTAATAAGGAAGAAGAACAGGTTCCTATAACTCCACAATATACTCCATGGCGTGTAAGACAGCAGATGCTTGAACAAGAAGATCGTGTAAAAGCTAAATTAATGCGAGATAGGGCAGTAGAAATAGATAAATTGGAAAAGGAAGTGGGGATTAGCTAATGCCTCTTGGTCCCTCTTGGTCACTTCGTCCAATGGCTAGTCATAAGACAGAACCTCTTACCAAAAGTAAGACTAGAAGGGTTCCTGATGTGCCATTGTATGATGACATGGACCCAGATGATGAGAATGTGGAGCCACCTCCTGTAATTTCTCCAGAAGAAGCAGATAATCCACATCCAACTGATTTACCAGAAGGATTACTAGAGAAATTCATTAAATATGCTGCTAGTAAGGGTGGTAACTATATGGATGATGATAGGATCTATTTGGAACAATATCTTCATCCAGAAAAAGATATTATCCCTAAACAGCCACTAAGACCTACTAAGGGAGGGATGGGACCATCTGATGATATGGTCTATCGTCGTATTCCTGAGAAGCAAGTGGGAGATCAGCATTACCCGATGACAGATGGTTTGGGTAACTATACTAAATCTTACGGTGATAAGTACAATAGTGCGTATGATGTATGGGACTTTGACACTCCCGCTAATCTAACTGGGAGAGAAGGTATTGGGTTATTTAATACTGGACTTAACTGGTTATCTAAGAAGGTAATGCAGAATGTGGGAACTCCTTATAAGGTGTATGAACGCTATAATAAGGATCGAACTCCATTTACTAATGAAAATGAATTTGGTCCAATAGAAAATCCTGATAATACCGATTGGCATAATAATGTACCACTAGAGGACCATCAACTTCCTAAGTACGAGTATAAAGAACCTAATACTCCTGCATATGGAGTTATGAAGAATGATACTCCAGACTATGAATCATATCCTTGGAATATCCCCATAACTGACTTAGAAACCCTGCAAACGAAGAAAAGAGGATTTTAATGATTCAAATGATCATTATTCTTGTCGTCCTAGGATTCTGTCTCTATCTAGTCGAGACGTATGTTCCGATGAGTCCTCCATTTATTATGCTCATTAGGGCATTTGTAGTCCTATTTGGCCTACTGTATCTCCTTTCCATGTTCGGCATCATCCACACGCCTCTCGTATCGAGGTAGTCATGGGATTCTGGAATAAACTCGGCAAGATAGCTCTCCAGGCTGCTCCATATGTGGCTGCGCCCTTTACTGGTGGTGCGTCACTATTGGCTACTGGAGGTACACAGTATCTTGGTCAGAAGTGGGCTGAAGCTGATGCCAAGAAAGCCATTGCAAAAGGCCTCGCTCCTTCTAAGTTCGACAAGTATCTTGGCTTGGCTTCTGCTGGTGCTGGCCTCGCTAGTAGTTTCGCTCCAGTATCAAGTGCGTTAACTGGATTGAGTTCAGCAGGTAAGGCTGCTAATGCTGCTAAGGCGGCTAAAGCTGCTAGTACAGTAGGTAAGGTAGCTGGTTGGTCAGATAAGTTGGGTAAGATTGTCAAGGTTGGTAATGCTGCTGCGAGTGGCGCTGGCCTAGTTGGTGGTGCAATTCAGGTTGCTAGAGAGGGTAGTGACCCTGGTATCTCTAGTGATGAACTCTCTGTTACTGGTTATGGTTCCCCCTCTAGTGGATCTTCATCTCCTTCTGGTGGAGAAGCACAGCCACGTGGAGTTAGTAATTTCGCTAGTGCTCTAGCTGCTGGTAGAAATACTGCTCTCCGTAACCAGCCATTCCGTAAGGGATATGATGTAGTTAGTCCGGGAATTAATGAGGGTGATCCAGAAATTAGAACACCCATGCCACCTATCTATCCTCAGTATCGGGAAGATATTCGTACTGAACCTAACTCATTTCCTGAGCCTAGTGGATTTCAGCGTAATCTAGCTGGTGTACAGGCGCGTCGTCGAAATCCAGAGGTAAGACAGTAATGACAAATGATGAGTTGGATGACGAAACTAAAACTCTACTGAAGCATCTAATTGATCATTTCGATGATGAAGATAGAGGTGTGCGTGACCGTCAGATTCGTACATGGCGTAAGCTAAAGTTGATGTGGGAAAACGTCCAGCATACCTATTACTCTGAGGTAGCACATGACTGGAGAGTCCCTAATTCGCAGACTGATGAATCGGATCAGGATTTCTACGATAAACCAGTCAACGTATACCGCGCATATCTCGAAAGCATTATTGCAGCTCTATCTGTCACTGTTCCTCCTATTACTTGTTACCCTGATGATGCTGATAATCCGATAGACGTAATTACTGCTAAGACAGGAGATAAGATTGCTGCTCTTATCTTCAAGCATAACGATATTCCTCTATTCTGGCTCCATTCACTGTTCGTATTCGTTACCGAAGGAATGACCGCGTGTTATACATACGCGCATGAGGATGAGTCCTACGGTACAATCGAGCAGAAGAACTATGAAGATGTTGGCGTACTACAGGACGTTAAGATTTGCCCTCTATGTCAGCAGAATATGGCAGATCCTACTATTTCCAATGCTCAGGATGACAAATTTGCACCAGATGATGCAGACGCAGACCTCAACTACCTGTTAGATAGTGGAGTTGAAATCTGCCAGAATTGTGCTCAGCAGGTAATTCCAGACATTCAGCAGCAGACTATCACTATGACTCGCCTCGTGGGAGTCACTAAACAGCCCAAATCTCGGGTAAAGATGGAAGTTTATGGTGGTCTATTTGTCAAAGTGCCTGTCTGGGCGCGGAATCAGTCCGAATGCAACTACCTTATCTACTCTTACGAGACACATTATGCAAATGTACTCGAAAAGTATCCAGAACTCAGAGACAAGATCACTAAAGGTGGTGCTTCATATGACATGTACGAACAGTGGGGTCGCACTAGTCCACAGTATCGTGGTGAGCATCCAGTAAACAATGTTACGTGCAGAACTGCATGGATTCGCCCGTGCGCGTTCAATATTCTCACTAAAGAGGAGATGGAAGACCTGAAAAAGAAGTTTCCTGATGGTGTGAAGATTGAAATGGCGAATGATCTTGTTGCGGATGCTAGTAATGCAAATATGGATGACTCGTGGACTCTTACTTACAATCCACTGTCTGATTATATCCATTTTGATCCTATTGGTCTTCTTCTAACATCAGTTCAGGATATCACTAATGACCTAATATCACTCGTACTACAGACCGTAGAACATGGAATTCCACAAACCTTTGCCGATCCTAAGGTGTTGAACTTCCATGCGTATCGAAATTCTGAAGTCATTCCTGGTGGTATCTATCCTGCTACTCCTAAGTCTGGTAAGCCCCTACACGAAGGATTTTACGAGGTTAAGACAGCTACTCTTTCTCAAGAGGTTCTCCCGTTTGCTCAGAAAGTACAGGAAATCGGACAGATGGTAAGTGGTGCTCTCCCCTCTCTGTTCGGTGGACAGATGAGTGGTAGTAGAACTGCTTCTGAATACAGTATGAGCAGAGCACAGGCGTTGCAGCGTCTCCAAGGTACATGGAAGATGCTCCTCCTGTGGTGGAAGAACGTATTTGGTAAGGCAATTCCGCTTTACATCAAGGTAATGAAGGATGATGAAAGACAAGTTCAGAAGGATGAATTTGGTAACTTCGTCAATGTCTTCATCCGTATGTCTGAACTACATGGTAAAATTGGCTCAGTTGAACTTGAAGCGAATGAGAATCTCCCAATTACGTGGAATCAGCAGAAAGACGCCATCATGGAGCTATTCCAGCTGAATAACGAGGGAATTACCAATACTCTCGCTTCACCTGAGAATATTCCATACATTAAGAAGGCTATTGGACTGGATGACTATATTATTCCTGGTGAGGATGACAGAGTTAAGGAATTTGAAGAAATCCAGCTCCTAATCAACTCTGAGCCTATTGAAATGCCTCCTGATCCAATGATGGAGATGCAGGCAATGCAAATGGGGATGCCTCCGCCTCCTCCTGTTAGGTTGCCAAGTATCGAAGCTGATTTGGATGTAGATAATCACGCACTTGCAGCCGATATTGATAGGAGATGGCTAGTATCTGACGCCGGTAGACTATGCAAACTCGATAATCCAGCTGGATACGAGAATGTACTATTGCACATGAAGATGCATAAGGATATGGATCTTCAGAAGCAAATGATTGATATGCAGAAACAGATGATGGCACAGGGCGGTATGATGCCCCCAGTACAAACGGCACCTCAGGGTGCCCAACAGGGTCCACCAGCTCCTCAGCAGGGTGGTGCCCCACAGAGTACAGGTCAACCACTAGGAGTTGGCGAGAATGAACCTACGATTCAATAAATTTTTTGCTGCTGAAGATGGTGTTGGTACTTCTACTCCAGTAGATGATGATCTGTCTACTATTGAGCTTCTAAATGAGCCAGAAGAACCTGCTGAAACTCTAGATATTGAGGAAAAGCCTGAAGTTGAGGGAGAAGGTGAAACAGAAGAAGTAGATGAACTCAAGGAACTTGAAGAAGAACTCAAGCCACCTGCTGAGGAAGATTTACTTGAACTCACTACGCCAGTACGTCGTAAAGAGATACTTGCAAAGTATCCGACACTTTTCAAGGACTTCCCGTATCTCGAAAAGGCGTATTATCGCGAGCAGCAGTTCACTGAAACTTTTCCAACTATTGCTGATGCACGACTTGCGGCGGAAAAGGCTGATATTCTAGATAAAACTGAACGTCAGGTAATGAATGGGGACATTAGTTCAGTTCTCATCGCAGCAAAGCAGGAGAATAATGAGGCATTTAATAAGATTGCTGATAACTATCTGCCTACTCTTAGGAGGGTAGACCAGCAGGCTTATTATCATGTGCTTGGTAATGTCATCAAAGACACTATCATCACAATGGTTAAGGAGGGTCGCGCACTTGGAGATCAAGGCGCACCTCTACAGGCTGCGGCCAACGTATTGAACCAGTTTATATTTGGTTCACAGACCTTTTCCGCACCTCAGACGCTAGCTAAACAGGTAGATCCACGTGTTGCTCAACAGGAACAACAGTATCAGCAGTCACAGCGTCAGAGAATAATTAATACCTTCGAATCAGTTAAGGATGACCTCCAGACGCGCGCAGATAACGTGCTGACGTCTACGATTGATGGTCATATTGATCCGAATGGTACTATGTCTGATTATGTCAAGGGCCACGCCACTAAGGAAGCCCTAGACCAATTAGAAGGTCTTATCAATAAGGATACTAGATTCCGATCTCTGTTGGATAAGCTGTGGGAAAAGGCATTCCAGACAGGATTTGATAAAGAATCCACTGATAGGATTAAGTCTGCATATCTCTCCAAGGCAAAAACACTGTTGCCGACAGTAATTAAATCGGCGCGAAATAAAGCCTTGCAGGGAGTTTCTGGTAGTCCTGAAGTATCGGTTCCTAAGAAGAACCCAGTAGCTCATGGCAGATCCGCAGCCCCGTCTAGCGGAAAGATTCGTAAAGCCTCAGATATACCGCGTGGTATGTCTACACTTGATGTGCTGATGAAGGATTAGAGGTAAGCCAATGGCAGTTACCGAGTCTCAGGTAGCAGCAACCGAACTGGAAAAGGTTATTCCAAAGGTTCGTGTGTTGTTCGAGCGTGACGATAAGTTCTACGCGAATATCAAGAAGCGTGATGTGGAGAAGATCTCACATCGCCAGATGCGCGTACCACTTGAGTTGCGTCCGGGTGGTTCGTTCCAGTACTTCAATCCAGATGGTGGAGATCTGGGACGAGGTGGTGGGCCTACTTTCGACAAGGCTGTACTCAATTGTGTGTTCTTGTCAGAGAACATTGAGTACACCAAGTTGACTCAGTGGGCTACGGATGATGCGCGCAAGTCTATCATCAATGCTATCCGTCGTCTTACGGCTACAGCATTGGATGAAATGCGTCGTCAGCTGGATAGCCAGATGATGCAGGCTGGTGATGGCGTAATCGGTACGGTTACGACTGATACGCCTGCTGGTGGTAATAACGTATTGACGCTTACCACTGATGGATTTGGTGCGCGTCTGGTACGTTTTGGTCAGACGGTGCAGGTATATGATGCTGCACTTGCTGTGAACAAGGGTAGTGGCGTCGTGTCGATGCATGACACGGAGAACAAGGCCATTAACCTTACTCCACAGGTTGCAGGTGTAGTTCCGGGTGACAAGTTGGTCACTGCTGGACTGTCATCTCCTGCCTCACTTCCCGGATTGTATGGTGTTCCTTACCATCATTCCAACGCATCTACTGGTACGTGGCTTGGTTTCAGCCGTTCTGCTACGCCAGAGATTCGTGCTAATCGAGTCAATGCAGGTGGTAATGCATTGACACTTCCTCTCCCACGTTTGGCGATGAATAAGATCGGCAATCGTGTGGGTATGGAACACAGCTTCAATCCGCGTGCTTGGACACATCCTGCTCAGGCAGCCGCGTATGAAGAAATTGGTCAGTTGGTGAGCACTATCACCAAGACCAGTAAGGAAGAAAGTCTCAACATGTATTTTGGTGAGAACATGCAGCTTGCTGGTGCTGCTGTTACTACCTCATACAGCTGGGACAAGACTCGTATTGACTTCGTGGTAGACGAAGTGTGGGGTCGTGCGGAGATTCTTCCAATCGGCTTCTATACGACTGACGGACGGAAGATTTTCGAGATTCGTGGCGCATCTGGTGGTGTCGCTGCGGCTGAAATCTTCTACATGGTTGTGGGTATGCAGACTTACGTGAGTAATCCTGCTGCGTGCAGCTACATCGACAACCTTGCTGTCCCTGTGGGGTATTAATATCATGCCTCTACTTGAATCTGAGTGGCATCAGCTTGACACTGTACAGGGTCCATCTGCACCTCGTGCAGCTACTCTGGCATCAGCTGCAACGATTGCACCTACTACGTTCCTGACGATTCTGACAGGAGCTACAGCAGTAGCTACGATTACACCTCCCTTGTCACAGGGACATATGTTGGCACTCCAGTTTGCTGGTACTGCTGGTGTGTTGGCTACTGGTAACATCCTCACCGCTAAGGCATCTGTTGCCGGAATGGTGATGTTGTTGGTTTACAATCCGAACTCGAACAAGTACGTTCCAGTCGGATAACCTGTAGGTGGATGCTAGCTCTGGGTACTTGCGTGTCACATTCATACTCCCTCACGCAAGTTGGTAGCATCCACCTACCCTCAGTACGAGGAGGTTAAAATGTTTCAGGGAACAACGACCAAGCTGAGTGAATCTAAGCAGGCCGCAACTGCTACGATTAGTGTCAAGACAGACATCGTAGTAGTTACTGGTACTGGTCCCATTAACAAGATCATTCCCAACTTTGGGGGTGGTAATTTTAGTGGGTTCGTTATTCTAGTTCCATTGACCGCAGGACTGGTACTGGGAACTAGTGATAACATTCTTACGGGTATTACGACTAGTAATGCCGTACTTCTCGTGTACGTCAAGTCTCTCACTAAGTGGGTAATTCTCGGAGCATTGTAAGATGGAATCTATTGAGGTTCTCAATCAACGTCTCATTGACCATTTTGGTCTTGATACATCGACAAATCAGCCGATTTTCAGGATCGTGTGGGCTAATGATCAGGTTGAGAAGCGAATGATGGATACTCTCGACAGCGGGATTCAGCTATTACATCCCGTTGTTCGAGAGGTTCGCAAGTATAACTACTTGAAAGATGTATGGGTAATGGAAAGGCTCGTAATTGTACCTGATTTCCAGCAGAAGGAACTTGCTGATGTGAAGCTAAGTTATGAGCCTTTGTGGGTATTCGTAGATTCAACAGGCAATCCTTTGCCACCTATCTGGGATGCTGCCAAAGTCGTAGTTGATACGTTGTATGCGGCTTTAGGTAAGAGACCTCTGGTTCTCTCAGATCCCGATCTCGTACCAGAAAAGAAGGAAGAACGAATCATTGCATTACAGAAGGAATTATTCGGGAATGAGACTGATGTGAGTGATGCCCTGACGTATAAAGAGGGTGTTGTGGTTCCAACTAATTACGAGAAGGATAAGTAATGACACAAGTAGGAGAGTTTCCCGGACTTCAGCAGACTAATCGACGCGCTATTCGTGCGCCAATTAATCCCCTTGATAAGTCGACTGTTGTATCTATTCTCCCAAAGCAGCTTTATGAGAAAAAGATCACAATTCAGCCCGGTACTTTTGAACTTGGACCTGGTAGCTTTGATAAGCCTAGCGTTCTGGTTGTTGGTCCTAGTTCTTGGTGGCGAGAGATAGACGAGAATCAGCCACTACTGGAGATTCCTCTCTCTAGCATCCAGATTGCTGACAGTATCGTGCGAGATTACTGCAATGGGCTCCTTGGATGTAATATGTCCGATTTGATGCCCGGTCTGTTCTATCTACCCGGTGAATATACGGGTGAGAGGGTAAAGAAAGAACAGGCTCTACTTTTAAATAAGGCTAATGAGAATCAGAGACGCTGGTATCTTGAATTGGTACGTATTGCAGACATTCTGTGGTCACGAACCAATGGAAATCCTCTCTCTATCTCAAATGATGCGCGTCTGGCCTGTCGTGAACTGAATATTCACAATAAACCATGGTTGGGTGACTTGCAGACTGCCGAATTGGTCCGTTGTATCGCGTGTGGATCACTACGTAACAGCAATTTCCCAATCTGCCAGACATGCAAGGCAATTGCAGATCCAGCTAAGGCTAAGGAACTAGGTCTAACCTTCGTTCAGTGAGGTAAAGATGCCAAATATCGCAGCAATTGATGGTGTTACAGGACCGGGTAGACGAACAGTAATGATCCAAGGAGAGATCCAGGAGATTACATTCAGATTCGGTAAGAAGGTGATTGACGTTACCAATAAGGACGGTAGCATGGGCTCATATGACTTGGCCCAAGTTACTAGTATTCAGGTAACGAGTGATGGTAAGGATTTTACCCTTGCTGTTACATCCAAGGAGGAGAATGCAGATGACAGACCAGTCCCCAAGCCCCAAGACAGTGAATCCGAACCCGTCAAAGAATCTACCGGAACCAGAAGCACTCCCGTCCGCAAATAAGATTCCGGGTGAGCCTAACCCAAAAGAGTCTTCCTCACATCCACAGAAAACTGTGGAAGAAAAGCAGGCGGAGATTGAGGAAGAACATCGGAGAGATGCTAAGCAGAAGGTAGAGGACGTACATAATGATCTTATGAAGGCTAAAACGCCTGAAGATCATCGTCGCCTCGAACTGTTGAAGGAAATTGGTGAGTGTCTGAAGAACTATGGGGATGAATCAAACATTCCCATTTCTTCTAATTACTGGGATCTCACTAATCAGTATCGAACAATCGGTAAGTAGGCCGGCTAAAGGGAGAGTCTAAATGGCTCTCCTATTTTTTAACAGGAGTAGTCATGTCCGCTGCCTATATCACTGCTAGAGAAGTAATGGATCGCAGTGCTGTGCTCCTGAATGATCCATCTATGACTGATTATAACTATGTTGTTTTGACTCCCTTTCTCAGAATGGCAGTTGATGAGATGGTGGAGTCCATGATAGATAGCCAGAGTGCTCCCACACTCATGGGATCTTTCACTGTTGATCTCCCTCCAGGCACTAATGCAATTTACCCCTCTGAAAGTGTGCAGAGTGTAACATATCCAACCCAACTAGTAGAAATTCAGGAATTGAGGGTAAAGAGGGCTGGAACTACTGATGATCATATACCCATGAAAAGGCGCGAGTTTATGCCTAGTAGTAGTACAGCATTGAATGGACTATTTACAGAATGGTCATGGGAAGTTCAGACTATTATTCTTCATCGAGCTGGTTCAGCTGTTCATCAGGAAGTTCAGATTTATGGTCTGATAGATGTCAGTGGACCTATCACTAGTCCAGATACAATTATTGCTGGTTCTAAGTCACGTTCTTTTCTGTCCTATAAGACTGCTGCATACGCGGCTATGTTCATTGGAGAGAATTCAGAACGAGCTGCTGCATTGGATGAAAAAGCAGAAGAAGCAATGGATAGGATTGACAGCATCAACAATAAGAGTAGACAGCAAATCATGACTCGGCATCGTCCCTTTAGGGCTGCTTGGAAGGCGCGTGGAGGGTTCTAATGGGGACAGTACGAGAGCATTATCCAGTTATTATTGAAGAAATAAATGGACTGTGGGCTAGAGGTGATGCGGAGTCATGTCCATTAGATCATCTCCTTATAGCAGATAATATTCAATTTTTTCATTCAGGAATTGAAACTCGTACTGCTGTCGAACCATATGTACGAACTCCTCTTGCCTTTAATCTGAGTGATACAAAACGTATTTATACTTATACTACTCAGACTGGTCAGACTCTCCTTGTTCTGACAGAGGGTGGACTACTTTATCATGTAGTTACTCCAACTGAAGTATATAATATTCTAAACATTGCCGGAATGGAAGACTTTGGCTTCATAGCTATTGCTGGTAGAGCCTATATTACTCCTTTCCATACTCTCACAAATACGTCAGGTCGAACATATTCACTTGGGCTGCCAAATGAATGTGTCTACGTGTACTATCGTGATCCAGCTACACCAGTTGGAACTCCTGTATTTGCACGACCCGCTGCTGGAGCTGCTCCTAGTAATGGTAGTAAGAAGCCAATTATTGCTTATAACAATAATATTGACGGTAAGGTCACTAAAGGGTATCACGTTATTGCAGTAGCTTTTAATGATGGCATTGTAGAAATGTCACTTAGAGTTGCAGTTGATGCTCCGGGTGATAAAACTATTAAACTAACTAATATTCCAATTGGTCCCGCAGGTACGACTAGCAGGACAATTGTAATGACTAAGGCAGGTATTCCATATGCACCTGGAGTAGTCAATGTAGTGTATAAAGTTGCAAGTATTGCTGATAACACTACTACAACTTTTGTAATTGACATTGCTGATGCAGATATGACTACAGCATATGTACCTGGAGCAACTCCGGGTCCAGTGCTTGATGCAATGTTTGTTTTCAATCCAATAGATAGTGGATTCTGTGATACCGGATTTCATCTATTTGGTGTAGTATATGAGACAACTACAGGCTATTTGACTGCTCCTGGACCTGAATTCTATACAGGACAGACACTAGTAGATTCAACCAAGACAGTTAGAATTATTAATATCCCTATAGCACCTGCTAATGTAGGTCCACCTGTATCACCTAGCTATGTAATAAAGCGACATATTGTTGCTACTAAAGAAATTATTGATTATAGTGGAGATCAGAAAGGCTATCAGTTCTTCTTTGTTCCTAAGGGTACACTGGAGAATAATACTGCCACTACAATTGATGTTAATTTCTATGACTCAGATTTGGTAGCTGATGCTTCACATTTAACAGATAATTTCAGTAGAATTCCAGCGGGTGTGAATTTCTGTGAGTACCATGCGCGCTTGGTTATGGTAGGTGATGCCTCCTATCCTAAGGATACGGCTGGTAATCCTGATACAAAGAAGCCAGATAACAGGTCAGTAGCATGGGTATCAGCACCAGGAGAACCCGAAGCAATTAATCAGATTGATGGTCTGATTATTACACCTCTTGATGGAAATCCTCTTACTAACTGTCAGGATTTCCGTGACAACTTGTATCTATTCAAGTCTACTCGCACATACGCAGTTTCGGATAATCAGGATGAGCCTACCACATGGGGACCAATTGAAGTACTGGACCAGGGTATTGGCGCATCTGTACATGGAGTCGCTGAAGTACTCGATTCCGGTGGCGTAAACGTAGACTATCTAATCATTACTGATTGGTCAGGTCTGATGCTGTTTAATGGTACATATGCACGTCCAGAATTGAGCTGGAAGATTGAGGATATCTGGGTTAAATGGGATAGAAATAAGTTCCATAATATTCAACTTGTTAATGATTCGATTAATAAGAAGATTTGGATTGTTGATCCTCATGTTCCAACTAGGTACTTATGGCTAGTTGATTATGGAAATGGATTAAGTCCAAAGGATGTTAGATGGGCCAGATGGATATTTGTTGCAAAGATTACTTCCGTTACCCTTCATGACGTGGACCATCTAATGATCGGTACTACTAAGAAGGGGGATGTTTAATCATGGCAATTGGATTCAAACCACCCAATACTGTACAAGCAGGAGCAATTGAAATTATTCCTGTTTCCAATAGTTCAGCTAACTGGAAGTATAATCAGTATACCTCATGGTATGAGTTTGGAGATGTGTATCCTCCTCCTGCTGGTGGTGGACCTCCACCTGAATATTTTGAACTGTGGTATAAATTTAAGCCGGGAACTTCCTTCACTCCTCGAAGTACACCAACTATATTCTCAGTAGTTGTTAAGAATATCGGAACAGTTACATTCCATCCTGATTATAACTTTGCTTCTGTTGTAACAATATATAATGCTAGTAATAGTGTAATAGTAACAGGTAAAGTTGTTCAGTTTAATACAGGCATAAATGGGAATGATTGGTATTATATTAAGGTAGTTACGCCTCCCCATACAGATATTGCACAATGCAGTATAACTATTGAATTTACCGAACTACCTATATATCCGATTAAAATCGGAGCTATTCTAGTTCAAGATAATGTTTTGGATGCTCCTATTGTAGCGTTGCCTACTGATGGTAACGCTGCTAATCAGTTATATACACCTAAAACTATGCTCATAGCTGAGCCTAATCATTCACTTGGAGGCACTGCTGCTGGAGATATTCTTATTACTGGAGAGACCTGTATTGCAGATGTTAGAGCTGGTGGTGTCACTATACGTGATAAGAACTATGTTTACATGAGTTCTCCTGCTATTGGTAATCAGATTTATTACATTAAAGCTAATGCAAATAGACAGAATTTCTGGGTCTCTTATGTAAATGCTCCGTATAACATATGCAGAGCAATTGAAAAAGATGGTTCACTAGGAATTCCATATTTCTTTGCTGATCCTGTAATACATATGTGTGCATTTGACCACCGTTGGTTGTTCTATCATACGGTTGGTAATAATGCAATCAAGATGCATGATCTGGTAAACAATGTAGTTATGCCAGATTTGGTGCCTACTCCTTCTCCATATATTGGAGAGATTCTAGATATTCTATGTACAAATAGAGGTACTGTAATTGTTAATTACTCTAGACCTGTAGGGTCAGAAACATATCAGCACACAATAAGAGAATATCATATTCCTGCTGGTTTTAAAGTCTCTGAATGGAACTTTGGTTCTAATTTTTATGGTGGTCGTATTAACTATGGGGAAGACTTTAATCATATCTATGTTTGGACACATCAAACTTCATTTAATATACCAGGTCCTAACAGTATCTCTTTCTTCTCCAAAATTCGAATTACAGATGGAATCATTCTCTATACTAGAGGATTTCAGCATTTCAAGAATAGTGCATTAATACATGATAAAATACTGTATGCTAATAATAGTATCGCTGTTACGATTCCACAGAGATTTGGTTCAGCAGGTGGATCTTCTGATTTGAATTTCTGGGTTAGTCCAATTCAGGTTAATGGTGGAACTGGTCTATTACCTCCACCTTGGGGACTTATACCTCCAGATGAACAGTTTCCACCGTATACACCCGAGCCACCATTTATTTTTCCACCTATCGGTCCACCAGTTCTTCCTATTCCATCAAGTGAAGTTGGAGGAGGAATTATAAGAATAGATCCAGATAACATCGTTAGACATGATGTTTATTATGGTATAGATAACACACTTCGAAATCAGGCAATCCCTGCAATCATTCGTACAGCCTTTATAGGTGATTAGACATGGCTAGAGGAGCTATTACAAGCGAAGGATCAAGCGGGGAGAACATCCATCACTTCTCTACTATTAGACTACGTGCAACTGGTCAGGGTAAGCTAAGTATGGTAGTTCATTCAATGGATCTTGTGAGATCCAAACAACTAGCGATGATGCAATTGGAAGGCAAAACTCGAATCCAACCTAATAGAATTGTAAATTTCGTTGAACAGCGTGCATGTTTTGAATTCCAGCTTACTGATATAGATGAGTACTTTAGAATCAATAGAATTATCGTATTCATGAAGGAAATTTACACGTCTCATCCGGGTGCATAATGGCCTACCAGAAACCCAAAGTACAGCCTACATTTGCTGACTTGAAGGGAATTCTGTCTCAGACTCAGCTTGATAACACTAGTTATCAGTTGATGCAAACTCTGATTGAGCGGTTGGGACAATTTCAGATTAGTTTAAATGAGGAAATAGCTCTAAAGGGTACAGGTAGTAACGGAGCTAAAGGTGATAAGGGAGATAAAGGTGATCCCGGTACTGGTGTAGTTATTAAGGGTAGTGTACCAGATTCAGGTAGTCTACCACCTACTGGTAATCAGCCCGGAGATGGATGGATTACTGCTGATGATGGTCATCTCTGGGTATGGGATGGTACAGCATGGGTTGATGCGGGCTTAATTCAGGGGCCTCCTGGAGCTACAGGCCCACAAGGTCCACCCGGACCTACTGGACCAGCATCTACAGTACCCGGTCCACAAGGTCCTAAAGGTGATACTGGAGCAACTGGTGCAACTGGTGCTCAGGGACCTATAGGTAATACTGGTGCAACAGGTCCAGCAGGTCCCACAGGAGCTACGGGAGCACAAGGACCAGCAGGTGCTACTGGACCACAGGGACCGCAAGGTATTAAAGGTGATCCCGGTAGAACAGGTGAGCAGTGGTTTAGTGGAACAACTGCAAATCCACCACCTGATATAGGTCAGATAACTGGAGATTGGTATCTTCAGACTACTACTGGTGATGTCTACGAATGTACTAATAATGTTACTAATACATGGGTACTTAGAGCTAATATCAAGGGTCCGAAAGGTGATCAGGGTATTCAGGGTGCAACTGGTCCGACAGGTGCTACTGGATCTACTGGTGCTACAGGTAGTCAAGGTCCACAGGGTGTAAAGGGAGACAAAGGAGATATAGGTCCACAGGGTGTACAAGGACCTCAGGGTGTTAAAGGTGATACAGGTGCTACGGGATCAACAGGTCCACAAGGACCTATTGGACCATCGCCTACACTACTTAATAAATTCATTACAACGGATGTAGATGCTGGATTACCTAATTCATGGCAGTTAACTGCGGGTAGTGGCATTCTTATTAACTTTCTTACTTCTCCTAATAGGGCACAAATTAGTGCAACTGGAGCAGGAGCAGCACATCAGACTACTCATCAGCCTGGTGGAACTGATACTCTACTGAATAATGCTTGGTTAGATACAGCTAATATATTTACTAAATCCCAAACTATATCTGGATCACAAGCATCTCTTGATCTTTTTAATACTGGTGCATTATCAAATTCAAAGCGATTTAGAGCACTTAGTTCTAGTGATGGACAAATAGTTTTCATGATGATGAATGATGTTGGAGATACTGCCAATACAACACCTTTAGTCTTATTTCGTGATGGTTCCGCTACTGTACAGAAAAAACTTACCATAGTTGGAACTGGTCAAAATGCTAACCAATTAGAAGTAAGAGGAAATGGACAGCCTGCTACTATATTTAATGATACCAGTCAAGCTGTTAATGAAAGAAAAGCCCGCGTAGTATATACCGGAAAAGCTATTAGATTTGATTACGTAACTGATGATGAAACTGCAAATGTTGGAGCACCAGTAACGATTGATCGTAATGGTTCTATTGCAACTGGTGGTAATATTAGTGGTAGTAATGTTAGTATTGCTGGTAATCTTTCAGTAGTTGCTATTGCTAATAGTACCGGACTAGCACATGGTAGTTATCAACCTACTACTAATAATCTTTATAATTTATCTGTTGTTGCATTCTATCCCTTATGGTATATGAGAGTAGGTAATTGTGTTACAGTATGGGGACAAGGTACTATTCAAGCAGTAGGTCTTGGACCCTCTAGTTTTCACTTTACTCTACCATTTCCATCTAATACTCCTTCAGGTACTCTCGTAGCAGGACATCTTGGAACTAGTACAGGTTATGAAACTGGTACTATTATAGAGAGCACCCAATATGCTCAAGTTATTGGAGTCTATAAAGCAGCATATAATGCTGGTCCGCAAGCACTGTTTGTTCACTTCAGTTATCGCATAGCCTAAGGAGATAACATGCCCGTGGAAGTCTCAGTTAAGCAGATGGCTCTTACTCGTGATACTGGACCTGGCGGGTTCATGGAACGTGTTGTGGCTATGCTCGCTATGGTAGCTGGTACTATCCTTAGTGAGGCTGGTAGTGAACCATATCACCAGTCTAGAGCAGGATATGCCCAGCGAGTAGTACAAAGTCCTCAGCAAGCTGCTGTTCAGGGTGGCCCTCAAATTGTCATGGGTGTGAATATCGTCAACACTACCACCTATGATGAGGTAGAGAAGAAAGCTACCTGTACAGCTACTGATCTTGATCTTCAGTCACAGATTACAACTCTGTGGAATGCCCTCGCTGGTATTGACACTCCGAGCTAACTATGATACGAGCCTTTCAACCTTCAGACTACGAGAAGCTGAAGGAACTACATGAAAAACACTTCAAATATGAGTTCCTTCTACCTGATTTCATGCAGTTTATTTGTGCATTCGTAGTAGAAGATGAGCAAGGTGTCGTAACTTTCGGTGGTGTACGTGATATCGCTGAGTGTATCGCAATCACGGACATGGATAGGACACCTCAGGATAGAATTAAGGGACTCTATCAACTACTTGACGCCTCTACTTTCGTTTGTAAGAAATCAGACTATGACCAGATGTTTGTCTGGAGTCAGAACGATAAGTACAGCAGGCGATTGATACGTAATGGATTTAGATTGCCACGAGGAAAGTCACTCATTCTAGACTTGTGAGGCGCGCATGGGTGGGAACAAGAATAAAACCAAGGAAGCATCTGGTAGCGACCCTCGTGGAACTAACCAGAATCAGATTAATCAGCAGGTAGAAGCCTATCAGAGTCAGCAGCGACCACTGGCTGAGGAGATGGGGTATAACTACGCACGTGGAGCTGAGGCTAACTACGGCGATTATACTGACATCATGAATCAGTATCGTGGTATAGCCTCTGGTGCAGGTGGAGCA
>Ga0184611_1000009_pt1 | contig 46900 bp, 59 predicted proteins | sample PLM3_5_coex_FD_133162 | JGI IMG/M metagenome (GOLD analysis project Ga0184611, IMG submission 133162) | Groundwater sediment microbial communities from an aquifer in East River, Colorado, USA - PLM3_5_coex | ecosystem: Environmental > Terrestrial > Soil > Riparian zone | place: USA: East River...
CGAGGAAATGAACAAAAAGAACAAAGAGTTCCATCAGAACAATAATCAAATGTTCAATGATAGGCAAACACAAGCTACTAAAGAAAGGGAAACTAAAAAGCAAACTAGCGCATTATTAACGAAAGAGCAGGCAGACCAAAAGGTTGCTAATAAGTTGCACAATGACCAAATGATAAAAAGTGCTCAATTAGATAATGAAATATTCCAAAAGAAACTAGCTCAAACAGAAAAAGAAAAAGAAGCTGCTAAAGAAAAAACCAGACTACAAAGAGAAGGAGACCAACAAAAAAAGTCAGAACTAAAAACTATACAAGACAGTAGCAATGCCCTTTTGGTTCTAAAAAGAAATGCCAATGAAGCTGCAACTGCTTATGCTAACGCTGTTAAAAGTTCTGGAAGCAAGGATAGTCCAGAAGCTGTAGCAGCATTGGATAAATTTAATAGAGCTAACAAAGACCTCAATGAAATGAATGTTTCATTAGGACGGGCTAGCAGCAATGTGCAATTGTTCGGAGGCGGTCTAAATACCGCCTTTAACTATATGCGTCAGATGGCGTACATTCTACCTGGATTAGGTATTGCAGGTATATTCAATCTTGCATTTGAAGCTATTGGTAAGATAATTAGTGCTTTGGGTTTATTCAATGATAAACAAACTGAAATATATGAAGCTAGTCAAAAAATAGCTGAGTCATATAAAGAGCAATTAGCTATTATGGAGGAGTTGAGGGATACTACTCAAGAGCTATGGAATACTTATTCGCAGTCACCGGAAGGTCTAAATAGAATGAATGAAGAGCTAAAAGCTAGAGGTCATGCGCTTGACGAAATATTCCCAAAGGAAATAGATTATCTTAAAAAAGCGACAGAAGAGTCTAAGAAAGCTGCTCAAGGTGTAGCTGGTTCATATGAAGGTAATGTAGATGAAATGGTAGTAACACTAGAACACGAGCTTTTTGCAATTGATGAAATGCAGAAAAAGATACAAGAGCTAACAAGAAATAGAGACCTATTATTAGGAAAAAAAGCAGGTACAGTTAGTCAAGATGACTTTAATAATCAATTTGATTATCCAAAATATGGAGAGTTTGACATTTTAGCTTTTAACCAAGCTATAAAATCAGCACAAGATAGTAGAGATATACAAAAGACAATTTACGACCAGGCTTTTTCAACAGTCAAAACCTATGCTGATAACAAAAAGGCTCTACTAGAAAAAATGGCAGAGTATGAAAGGTTCTTAGATGATGAAGAAAGGAGAAGGAAGTTAGAGTTTGCTAAATCAGAGATATCTGTAGAGCAAGACAAGCAAGGTAAAATCCTGGCCGCTGAAATAAGTAGCCATGAGCAAAAGAAAAAAGCATTGCTAGAAGAGAAAAGATTGCAGGAGGAACTAACTGAGGCTCAAAACCAAAACGTACAAACAAATATAAATGCTACGGCAGTAGATAAGAAAATAGCTACACAAAATCGTAACGACCAAATGAAGATTATTAGTGCTCAATACAGCACTGATAGAGCTAAACTTGACGAGGAATATAGGCAAAGGTTGCTTAGTGCACAGGAAAAAATAGATAAGGATAGGGTTGACTCTGTAGCTATCGCTAATGAAAAAGTGTTCCGGAATGAGCAGCAAAGTCTAGAGAAAAGGCTTGAGGCTTACGATGTTTATATAGACAAGAAGCAGGAGCTACAAGATATTGAGTACGCTAGAGCAATTGAGCACGCCTACTTGAAAGCAGAAGGGCCAGTTCCTACAGCTGAACTAGAGGCCATCGAGTCTAACAAAGTTAAGCAGAAGGCAAGCATACAAGCTGATGTAGAGAACCAAGTGTACACTATAGTTAAGCAATCGTATGAAAGGCAGATGCACGCCTTAGAGCTAAAAATAAATCAAGAAGACCAGCTACAATTAAATGCTTATACTAAAGAATTAAAAGACCTTACTGACTCTTTCTTAAAGAAAGAAATTAGTTATAGGAAGTACAGAGAGAATATAACTAAGATTTCTAAACAGTATGGAACTAATGTATTGGTTGAAAGGTACGCTGACGAAGGTAAAGATTTAGGCGAACTTACTGGTTTTAGAGACCAGCAAATAACAAGCCTGGCCAAAGCAAGAACCAGTTTAGCTGCTGCACAGTCAAGATATGACTTAGCTGTAAAGGGCGGAAATAAAGAAAGCATACAGGAAGCTAAACAATTCTTAGATTCAGCGCAAGGCAAAGTTACAGGATTTGAGGATACAGTAGCTGCATCACAAAGTAAAATAGAAACTCTACAAAAGACTCATAACAAAACAGCTAATGAAATACAGCAATCAAGGATACTAACCGAGGAGGAAAAGGAAAAGGAAGCGGATAGGAAACGTAAGGAACGCCTACAGGCTATCAAGCAGATGGAGCAAGCCATTTACCAGGCTACAAAAGAAATCGTTGACCGCCGCTACGAGGAAAAAGCAAGAAGGCTACAGGAAGAAAACGATTTAATCCAAAAGAATTTAGAGCTACAACTTGCTGCTGTACAGAAATCTAGTTTGTCAGAGAAAGAAAAGAATGCTTTAGACGCACAGCTATCTGCCGAGAAGAATGAGCGTGATAGACAAGCTGCTGCCGAGCAGAAAAAGATTAAACACGACCAAGCTGTATTTGACAAGAAGTTAGCTTTAATGCACATAACATTTTCAACTGCAATAGCTGTAGCAGAACTAATCGGTACACCTTGGTTGGCTGTTGCTGCTGGTGTAGTTGGTGCTGCACAGTTCGCAACAGTAGCTTCACAAGAGATACCAAGCTACGCAGAAGGTACTAAGGGCCACAAAGGTGGCTGGGCCAGGTTTGGTGAGGCCGGTGCGGAAGTAGTCAAAGAACCGTACAGGTCGCCATACCTTGTCTACCAGGATACGATTGGTTATCTACCAAAGGGTACAGAGGTTATACCTATTGGAGATAGTCCTAACTTTGATGGCAGAGATAATACGTCATGGGAGCAAACTAAGTGGCTTGCTAAACAACTGAAACCTCAAAAAGAAAAGTCAAAGAATGTCAATATTATTAATATAGACTTAGGCTTTGAAAGTCATAAGCGTAAGATTTTAGGTTACTAATAAAAACAATCATTATGACAACTTTCATTACAGTAGTATTTGTCCTTATCGTTATAGGCGTTGTCCTATACCTGATTAACACGAAGGTTCCTATGGATGGAACAATCAAGACTATTATCAACGTAGTAGTCGTACTTGGAGTAATTGCCTGGCTTCTTAACTATCTTGGAGTATTAGCAAAGTAATGGATACTAAATATATATATACACTATTGTTTGACGAGAACCAAAAGTTCTTAACTGCTACGCAGAACGTCAATGGTGACTATATTATATCTAGGAATAACCAGCCAAATTATTTAACTTACAATCCTGCCAATGTCGCAAAGATAGCATTTGAACTTGCAACGAATAGAAAGTATAATAGCTTAGCCCGCTCTATATCATACCCCCTAGAATTCATTAAAGATGGCGCAGCTATACTACGGGAACTATACTTTAACGGCAAGGGGACTGAGGCCTACTGTGGTATTAAAATAATGAATTGGGATGGCTTTAGGCACTCGCTACTTTACGATGGCAGGATTGATTTTAATGCTAAGACCGAAGACCCTAAATCCGGCAAGTTTACTGTACCAATTGTAGACGACTCTGTGTGGTCTGACATTGCCAGGAATGATAGCGTCCAATACTCCATAGAGTGTAACGAATCTAATCCTGATGCTATCAAGGTTATGTTCGATGGCATAAACATGCGTGTTAAGTTTATCTATGAAACTGTAAGGGGAACCTATAGGATATCGTTCAAGGACTTTGACGAAGCAGAGCCTAATGGTACACAGCATAGTGCATGGATGATGCCATTGGTTAAGATTGACACAGAGGGAGATAGTGTTGGCATAATAACTAAGGATAACATTGAAATGTTTTCCATTACTAGCGGAGTGCCGCTAAGGAAAAAAGAGTGGGTTATAAAAAATCAAAACAACGTATCTAATATAGACATAGCAGGAGTTTTTACTTTCTCATGGAAGGAGTCACGTCCTAGCTATATTGATTTAAAAGTACATGGACAGTATAGTGATAGTGAAGATGCTCAATGGGTAAGAGCAGTAGGAAGATTAGACCAATCTGAATTTCCACAACCTGATGTACAGTATAGCATACCATTTACTTTCCATGAGTATGCAGCCTACCCTGGGGTAGAATACAGTCTTATAATAACTACATTAGCTTTACATGAGTATATTAACGATGATAAGAAATCTTATCTAACTATATACCCAACAAAAGTAACATTTAGTTCCATAACTAGAGTTGAACAGAGAATTATATATGCCATCAGGCCGTTAGACCTTATCAAACAACTTGTACAGAAAGCTACTGATGGGAAAAGAACTATCAGTAGTTCTTTCTTTACTACCAACAATAAACAAGTAGTCACATGCGGTGATGCTATCAGAGGCTTTGACAATGCGAAGATATATACCTCTATAGAGGATTTCTTCAAGACGTACAACAGCTTATTCTACATGGCATTAAGGAGCGTAGCCGGACAGCTTCAAATGGAACTGGCTACAGAGGTTTACCGCCAGGACAGCCAGTTGTTTGACATTGGAGAGTGTATAGACCTCAAGCTAAATACAGCAGAGGACTGGATTGTGAATGAAGTCCAGGTAGGCTCACCAAAGGTAGACATGCGTCACCCTGATGGTAGACTGGAATTCAATTCAACTAACACATTCTCATTGCCTATCAAGAACAGCGATGGCAAATATGAGATTATAACAAAGTATAGAACTGGATGCTATGATATAACTTTTTTATTGTTAGACTATGTTCAAGGCTCCACTAAGGACAACACTGGTGATAAGACTTGCTACGTCTTAGACATTACTGATGTACAAGGTGGAGGCTCTGACATAGTCGAAAACTTCGAGGAGTTTACTGTAAACAATAATCCTTTAGCTCCATACATAAGTTCCCCTAACCAAGACGATATAATTACTAATGATAAGCCTACGATAAAAGGTGTTGCTCCGGTAGGCAGCACAGTAAACATATATGCTGATGGAGTATTAGATGGTAGCACATTACCTGATAGCGTAGGCAATTGGTCTTATACACTAATTAATCCACTATCATCCTATGAAGAAGGTATTCCAACGGCTACGGGACAGCATCTTATTCAAGCCAGCTTTACTGATTTGGCTGCCACTACTTCTAATCTTAACATTGTTATTGATACTAATATATCAACGGAAATACGGATAATATATCCTGCTACTGGAGATACATTATACAATAATCAATTCTTAATTAAAGGAGTAGCACAAGCTGGTACAGCATTTACGCTAACGCTGGATGGAATATTCAGTGCTCCTATAGTTGCAGATGGTTCATGCACATGGGAGTACAAGCTAAACGCTCCATTGAATAATGCCAATCATACTCTACAGGCTGGTACACATACAATAGTATTTACAGTAAATAACAGAGTAGAACATCCTATTATAACATATATAGGCCAAGAACTAAATGCCGGTGTACCATTAATAGATAATACTCCATTGGTTATGGGTGTAGCTATGCCAGGAACTGTCGTGGAATTATTCCTTAACTACGACTCCCATTCGATTGGTTCTGCCATAGCCGACTCGCTTGGGAACTGGACTTTCCAGACAGTTCCGTTTAGCTATCCTGATGTAGCAACTGGAGTACCAGTTATGATAGTTCCTATCAGAAATGGGGATAACATAATGTCTACCAGCATGAGGATTGAGACTGTAGAAATAGGTATAACTGGTTTCATGCTAAACAGGCCACCTTACTCTGTCATAACAGGAGTAGAGGATAACACAGTATTCAACGTAGAGCTATCCCCAAAAAGAATGTTGCAGCATCATTATCCATACTTAGCAAGTGTAATGGATAAGCTACCACAGGAAGTCATAGAGTTCCAGACTGCCGACAAGAACCCTAACCTGGCCACAGTGCTGGATGGTGTAGCTACAATTGAAAGGGCTGACGTTCCTACTTCTTCTTTGGGGGAACCGCTGTTTAGATTGGAAAAGGCTATTGTTAAGACTCCTACAAGAATACCATTTGACAAGGCTCTAGCCTTATTTAATAATGGTGGAGTTATACGAGCTACATATAGAGGTGCAGAACTATTCTTCCTGCCTGTTGGTAGCATGAAGATGGAGACTATAACAAGTGCAGTCCAAGACTGGACGCTTATATTCTCGCCTATGACTCCGTTCTCTACATTAATTAATCTATACAAGGATGGCACAACCATTAACATCATGGCAAACTCATTGTTTCATTCGGACTATAATAGCCTCCACTTTGTATCTTACGATTTCAAGGATATAAAAAGCTATAACTTCAAGACAATCTACAGCGATTGGTTTGAGAATAGGAATGAAGCGTGGATGTATAATCCACACTATATGCAGAAGTACCAAAAGACAGAAACTATAAGAGACCAAATCATTAGCAATGGTGCTGGCGATTTGAAGCTACATATATTCAGATGCGAAACAGCTATGCTGGTTGGGACTATACCTTATTCTCCAGTTGACCCTAATCCTACTCCTGCTCCATACATAGTATTTGAAGCTGCAATCGACCTGTCTACATTGCCCGAAGACCAGTACTTTTTTGTAATTGAAGCTAACGGTAAGTACTGTGCTATATCAGAGCGAATACACGTTATGGACAAATGGCTTGGCACTATACTCATTGAGTCTACCAACTCAATCAATAAGACTACATTCTTTTACTCCACAGGTATTAGAACTGTGCTAAGGTTGGAAGGATTGGTTAAGAAGATACAGCCTAACATCTTCACAGATGTATCTGTAGACGAAAGTGGTGGTAGCACATTGTTATACTCTACAACAAATAAGAAAAGGACTATACGTTTCGGTACAGCTTACGGTTTGCCAGACTACCTATATATAAAGGTAGCCAATGCTATTATCAATGACGCTTGGACTTGCGAAGGTGTCAAGTATACTATAGAAGATGGCGAAAAGATAGACGCAGCAAGCGAAACTGACGGCCATCCATTGTACTACTATAATGTAAGAGTTCTGGTAGCACTTAACGAGAATGGAGCTACATTCGTAACTGAAACACTTAGAGAAGATAACAGCGTAGTCCTTGTTGTGGATGCAGAAGCTATGGGAATACCTCTACCATCATTAACTGATATTGGTCTACAAAACGAATAACAATGACAACTTTTACTAAAGAAGTAACTGGACTAGTAACTACAGTCCACAATGGAGAGACATTCTCCGAGTATCCTGAAAAGTATAAAGTATCTATAGATGATTATAATGATATAGGTTTTATTTGCACTATAGATGTAAACAGAAAAGTATTTGGAATAGTCCCTATGGCTGATTCTAAGTTTGGAGCAACTACTCCTACTACAAGGGCGCAACTTGAAGGTTTTATAAACCAATTTTTCTATAAATAATATGCCAACATTAGTATTAAACGCATATTCGATAGCATATCCTCTTATAACTAATCGTATAAGGGCATCCATATACTATCAGAAAACTCCAGCGGCAATAGTATCCAGTATAATAGATACTACCATAGGCCATCCAGAAAAGGTATGGACATTCTCCGGTTTGCCTAGAGAGAACTATGGGTTCTTACTGGAGGAGATTAATAGCACAGGTGCTGCCGTCAGGAACTTAGCTAAGTTTGATGTAGTACCAGGAGAACTGGAAGGTTCGCTAAACAGGGCTGACGAGCAGTTCACAGTAGACGTTACACCTGGCGTAGTATCCGGTGTGAACACACTTTTATTTAATGGAGTAGCAGGCATACCAAACTACATTGGATGGGATATAGTTCCTTCTCAACTAAATGGTAGAGGGATACTATCCAAGCGTCTTGACTATACTTGGAACAAGACAACCGGAGAACTAAAGCTGGTGCAGGCCGATGATGTGTTCGAGGCTATGACAGACTGGAACATACACTTTGTTCCAGTTAGCCAACCAGCAGGTAACAGCTACCCTTCTATAAACGACTTCCAGATTAGTGTTAAGACAGCAAACTATATTGCAACGGCAGATGATTTTGGTAGCAAGATTATATGTGAACCTGTTAGCGGGTACATGGAGCTAAAGCTGCCTGATATAGCGCTGGTTCCTCAAGGAAGAAAACTGATGATAGAGGTGCAGGCTAATTATGATTGCAGCGTTAAGCTAGTAACATTTGGCCCTGAACCTATTAAGTTTGGAAAAGGTACTCTTATAGCATTAAGGAATGAAAGGTTTTCTGTCTATAAGTATCTAAGAGGAGCCGCACCCGAATGGAGAATAGACGACCAGTACGGCAACTTTATTCTTTGCGGGACTATCATATCCACAGACTCTATTCAATTCGACACGCTAAATGCTAGGCTTTTGGATGGTTCTTCTCTAAGCAAGTTTACATACGCAAGGCTATATGATTATGTTCTGACCTTACCTGCTGCCCAGGTAGTAAACTTTGACGACTGGACTACCAACAAGACATATTATTCATACGCTAATTCATTGTCAGGTGGAAGTGTAAATCTATTCAGGATACCAGATAGGCGTGGCCTGTTTGAGCGTAGTATTATTGCAGGTAAAGCTGGTGACTATGTAAATGATAGTCTAAAGTCACATGCTCATAATTTTCCTGCTGACGATAATGTAGAGAACTGGAACCAAGACCCTACGGCTTGGATTCCACGTTTAGCATCAACTACTCGCAGGGGTGGTGACTTTGACTATAACAACAGCGAGCTAGGCCATAAAATATATTTGACAGGAGATACAGGAGGTTCAGAAACACAGCCTAAACATTATTTAATTAATAGATACGTATTGCTATGAGCATATACAATCCAGCAGCACCAGCAGTCTATGGACACAAGTTCAATAGGATAAAACCTGAACAGGTGCTACATGTGCCGGAAGGAAATACGGCACCTAATACTACTGATACCTCTCCACAGCTAAGAGTAATTCATGGACAGTTAAGTCTATACCTTGAAGGCGAATGGATTAATATTGGTGGAGCAGAAACGCCTAATGTTAGGAACGGTGTTCAGATAGATGGAGAGGGCTATATAACCTGGGGTGGCGATGTTAATGCAGATGTGACATTGAAACTAGCGCAGGACAAGCAGTTTAAGATGTACATGAATGATGGTACTATAAATGGTACTAGCATAACAATGGCTCTTAGCTATGCTCAACTTCAAGGTTCAGGAAATGCAGGGTCTATAAATTATGATAGTACTGTTAATGCTACTATGTATCAAGGATATATAAGAACTACAGTTACAAACACAAGCAATGTAGTACAAGCTATATCAAATATATTTTCAAGTGGATATACAGCCTACATGGACGTTGCTACGAGTGTTTTATCTACTGTTCCTAAGATGAGATTTGAAGTAGGAGGAAACTACTTTACATTTAAGAGGATGCGCGTATCTGACGATAGCGAACAGCCTATGGAAATGTATTTCAAGAATTTAGTTACTGGTACTGCAACAAAAATATTACACTACAATCCAACTACCGGACAGGTTACAGCAGGTGACCCGCCTACAGGTGGTGGAGTAATGACAGCGTCTAATGGCTTAACGCTATCTGGAACCGATGTTAAATGGGGTGGAACGCTAACTGGTAATACCACTATCAATGCTGGAAATTTTACTACAACAATAAACAGTACAACAACTGCTTCCTCTGTAATGACAATTACTGGTAGTCAAGCCAGTTCAAATGTGTTATATCTTAGCACTACCAATGGACTTAATACATATGTTCTAGGAGTGAATGCTAACTTTGGTGGAGGCATCAGTATATCTGCAACTAACGCAACAAGATACGCATTAGACGCAAGCAACCTTTCAGGTGTAGCAATATACGCAAGGACTCAAACTAGCGGAGCAGGCTCTGCCAGGAATGTACTTGAATTAGTTAATCAGGCCAGCGGTTCAGTTAGTACTGCCGTTGCACCTGGGTTAGCATTCAAAATGAATGTTACTAGTGGAGAGATTGTAGAGAATGGCAAGATATATGTACAGTATGTTTCCAATGTTACACTAGCTGCTAGAGATAGCAAGATGGTGTTCTCTATATACAATGCCGGTGCAGAAATAACAGCAATGACGCTACTTAATACCGGCAAGCTACAGCTACACAAATATGGTATAAATACTTTTGCCGGAACAGCGGCATTTGGATTAGGCGTAGATGCTTCCGGTAATGTAGTTGAAACAGCAGCAGGTGGAGCTACTGCAACTGCATCTAATGGTTTGACTAAAGTAGTTAATGATATACAATTAGGTGGAACACTTACAGCAGCTACTGTAATAAATCAATCATCTACATTTGGATTGAAGTTATTGAGTTCAGCTATGACAGCAAATGCACTTCATTTGGAATCTTCTATACCAAGTGGTTTACAAGTTTTATATGTTAAGAATAGTTCTGCTACTGGTGGATATGGAATGAGGGTTGATATGGCTGGTAGTAGCGGTGGCGCAGCTATAATTGTAAGTTATCCATCCACAACAGGAACTAACATTGGTATAAGTGCAACTGCTACAGCCATAGCTGTTCAAGCGGTTTGTTCTGCTGGTAGTGCATCTAATAATTCTGCCGTATCTGCCAATAATCAATCTACTGTTCAAGGATTTGGTGTATATGCCATTGGTGGAATGATAGCATCGAAAGGACTTATTAGTGGAGCAAATTCAGGAACAACTAGAATAGCAGGTAGCTTTGAAACACAGTCAAGTACAGAAAGCAATACTATACATACTGCATTGGAGATAGTTCATTCAACAAGTGGAACACAATCATTAGCAGGATTTGGAGTAGGTATGAACTTTGCATATATGTATCCTGGTACTAATACTAATAAGAATAATGCTAGAATACAATCAAAATTTGAAACAGTAAATGGTATAAATTCTGGAACAACATTAGATTTTCTTGTAAATCTAGATGGAACTAACGCATTGGCAACAACACTTACTCTACTTAGTAATGGTCAGGCAAAGCTAAACAAATACGGTATCAACACATTTGCAGGGACGCCAGCTTATTCTTTGGGGGTAGACGCTTTGGGTAATCTAGTTGAGTATGTCTATGCAGCCGGTGGCGGTGGCGGACAAACAGAAGTTTTCAACTGGAAGTACCAAACTAATACATCACCAGCAGACCCTGGCAATGGCTTCTTTAGAGGAAATAATGCAACAGCATCATCAGTTACTAATCTATATATAGATGAATTAACTACTGAAATAATTTATGATATTTCGGCATTGTTTGGCAAGATGAAGGGTGATTGGCTAATACATATACAGCAATTTAATGACGCTAATAGATTTATACAATTCAATCTGAATGGAGACCCTATAGATAATGGAGGTTACTGGACTCTACCAGTATCATTTATCCAGGCTAGCGGTTCGCCTCTGCTAAATCTAGAAAGATGCTCATTTGTATTTGTCAATCAGAATGTTGCTCCGACTATAACAGGTAATATATACACACAGGATGGAACTATAACAAGCCCAACTAGGTCTGTAAATCTGGATGGAAAGGCTTTAGTATTTGATTGGCTAGGTGACGGTGTTAGTACAATGTCACTTAATACAGCAGGGCCTAATCCTACAATGCAAATATTGCTTGTTAATGGCACTAATAATAGTGGCTTTGTAATGTACCCTGACGGCTACCAAATTACAACAACAAATGGAACTAATACAAGTGCAATTATACTAGCACCTACAGGAACCACAATCAACTGTGGTAACGGAACTGATGTTGCTACTATATATTTAGCTGGAAATGGAGATATGATATTAAATGCTCCTAATGTAAATCTTAGTGTTCCAGGGCTATTTGAATTAAACGCTGGTACTATATGGATGGCAGGAGCTACCGGCCCAGGTTATGTGCTTACAGATGTAGCCGGTGATGGAATACTTAGCCTACAGGCTCCTACTGGTGGAGGCGGTGGAGTTAGTACAGGCAATAGAGCATACTATGTTTCTCCGTCAGGCGATGATGCTAATGATGGTCTATCTCCACTTACAGCATGGAAGACTATTGCTAAGGTAAACTCGTTCACATTCGCAGGAGGGGATACTATTCTTTTTGAGGGAGGAAAGGTATTTAATGATGCTATACTACATTGTAAAAGCGGAACTGCCGGCAATAGAATTACATATGGAAGCTACGGTGGAAGCAGAGCAACTATTCAATCTAATAACGCATACTGCATAACAATTGACGATGTAAGCTATGTTGTTGTAAGAGATTTAATAGTACAAGGAACAAATCAAGTAGAGGAATATTGGGGGCCGGATGGTGTTAGTATAGGTGTTGGGTATGGTTCAAGTACTACTATTGCCTGCACAGATATAAACTTAATAAATCTAAAAATAAATGGATACGCTGGTGGCAGTGGTATAGGAATTTGGAGTTATGCTGCAACGTCTACAATATCAAATATACTAATAGAAGGTTGCGAAATTTCAGGATGCTGTAATGGGATATGGGCGACTTTAGCAGAGACTGGAAATACTAATACATATACTGGAATAACAGTAAGGAATTGTAAAGCCTATAATAACTTCGGTGTATATAATTATTCAGATAATTGGAGTGGCTCGGGTATAGTACTAGCAGGGTGTAACAATTCTCTTATTGAGGAATGCGAAGCCTATGGTAATGGATGGAGTAATGGTAGCGGCTTTGGTGGCCCTCATGGTATATGGATGGCAGAGTGTTCTAATTGTGTTATTAGAAACTGTGAGTCACATCATAACGGTACTGGAACAGTAGGAGCTAGAAGATTAGATGGTGGCGGATTTGACATAGATGGTGGATGCCAAAACTGTGTTGTTGAATATTGCTACAGTCACGACAATGCTGGTTGTGGCTATGCTCTGTTTGAATACGGTTCTCCTAGAGCAGCTTTTACTGGTAATGTTATTAGGTATTGTATATCGGTAGCTGACTGTAGATTATCAGCAATGGGTGGTATTTCTATATGGACAGTAGAAGCTGGATTTACTAATAATAGAATACATAACAACTTGGTTATTATTGATAGCAATAAGATTGTAGCTGGTACTGTTTCTGCTGTGAAATTTATGGGTGGAACCTACAATACTTTAAATATAGTAAACAACATTTTTATTGTGGATGGCTCTGGAATAACTCTAACTATCGGTACTGTTGGAGGTACTTGGGCAAACAATATAACATATGCTACCAATGGCGCTACTCTTAATTACGCTACAGGTTGTACTGTGGCTAATCCTCTACTTGTTAATCATGCTATGGAACCGCCAACAGTAGGAGCATATGCACAAAAAGGAGTTAGAGGTTCTGCCTGGAATTATCAGTTATCTGCAAATTCTCCAGCTATAAATTCAGGAACAAGTACTATATCTGGATATACATTTCCAACTAAAGATTTTTGGGGATTAGAAGCTACAGGTACTAGTGCTGGAACTAGAAATATAGGCCCTCATGAATTGCTAATACCATCTTAAAATGCTAACAGATTATAAACAAATACTATTTGTTCCCGACACAGCGGCATTAGCCTCAAAAAGAAAAGAGGATGCCTTGCAGATATTAGTGTTCAATGTAGGAACATTCGAGTGGTCTACTACTGGCCCTGCTAATGGTTCAACTATCTTTGCAGCGTCCGGTTCTGGCTATTGGACTAGGAAAGTAAATGGCTCTCCGGCAACCGGTGGCCAGGCATCTATACAGTTCAAGGATGAAGGTACTAATATAGGTACAGCAGGTGCTATAACAGAGATTAACTATACTGGAGCAGGTATATCGGCTAGTGTTACAGGTACAGTACTAACTGTAAATGTGACAGGTGGCGGAGGTGGAGGTGGAGGTGCTAATGAAAGTAAAGGTATAGTTCTGGACGGTCAAGGTTCAGTAATTATAGCATCTAATACATCATATGGATATAGTATAATCCCATATGCAGCTACTTTAACTGGATGGGACGTACAGGCAGATGTATCAGGTAGTATATTATTTGACATAAAGATTGGTGGAACATCTATAATAGGAGCAGGTAATAAACCAACATTAGTTTCTCAACAAACTAATGCAGAAGCTGCTTCTGGATGGACTGATACAGCAATAGCTGAAGATGATAAGATTGAATATATAGCTGTATCGGCTACAACTGTAACAAGAGTAACATTAACTTTATTTTTAACTAGAGTATAATGGCAAATAGATATTGGGTAGGTGGCGGAAGTAGCACTAACTGGGCTGCAACAAGTAATACAAATTGGGCAACTACATCAGGTGGTGCTAATAATGCAAGTGTTCCTACAAGTGCCGATGCAGTAATATTTGACGGAGTTGGAGCATTTGCTAATGGCACTAGTGTAATTGGAGCTATCATAACTGTATTATCTGTTACTATAACATCAGGATTTACTGGTACTATAAATCATAGTCAAGCATTAACTATAGCAGGAAATTTGACTCTTGGAGCAAACTATACAATTACTGGTGCAGGAAATATAAGTATTAGTGCTAATGCAGTATTAACTTCAAATGGTAAAACGTGGCCTAATGCTTTATCCCTTACTGGTGGTACAACAAAAACATTTGCGGATAGCTGGAATATATTAGGTTCATTTAATGTTGCTACTCCTTCAACTGTTACAATAAATTCAGTATTAACATCAGCTACAATATCTACTACATCTACAACAGCAGCTACTTTTACAGGTACTGCTGGATGGATATGTACAGCTTTTGGAGCAAACCAAACAGCAGCAGCTACAATAACATTACAAGATGGAATAGAATATATTATTAATGGTTCTTTAGCATCATCTGCAAGCAGAGTAGGAACTCCAGTTTTATTTACTTCTAGTAGTGCAACATTAAAAGCTAAGATAACATTAGATGAAGCAGCAACTTGTACAACTAATGCTTTCTTCACAAGAATAGATGCTAGTGGTGGTAGACCAATAAATACATGGAATGGTACAGTGACAGATTGTATAAACGTCAATAGATTTACAGATACAGTTGTTAAAACTACAGCATATACTTTTTAAACTAATTTATGGAAAAAAAGACACTAACACTCTCAGAAGTCCTCAAGTTAAATGAAGAATTAGATGGTCTAATCAAAGAAAGATTGCCAGTCTATGTTAAGTTTTGGGTACACAAGCTAAAGAAAAGTATTATGCCGGACGTAGACTCAGCGCAGGTTAGCCAGAAAGAACTGTTCGACAAGTATGGCTATCAAGAAAATGGCCTGTTTAAAATTAAAACCGATGGAGAAGGATATAAAATCTACATGGAAGAGACTGACAAGATGATGAAGCAACCTATAGAGATTGAGTATAATCCTTTTAAGATTTCCTCAATAGAAAATATTGAAACAAATGTTCCCTTAGACATATTTTTTAAACTAGTAACAGAATAGAGTATTTATATTTTTTCATTTTTTAAACAAACAAGTATGGAACCGTACAAAGCTATTATCGTTCCGTTAGATGAACCTCCGGTGCTACCGCCAGGAGCAGGTGGAGAGCCTCCACGTCCAGACAACAGTCTACCGCTATTTCCTTTTCATCCAATCGTAGTCCCTCCAGGTGGTACATGGCCAGGAGAGCCACCTCCTATAGGTGGTGGTGGAACAGACCCGTATCCTGACAATACGCTACCCGGCGACCTACCAGGTAGCGGTGGTGGTGGAGAACAGCCGCCTAGGCCGGACATTGATTTGCCATTGTTCCCATTCCATCCTATCGTAGTACCTCCAGGTGGAAATTGGCCAAGCCAGCCGCCTACAGGTGGTGCGCCTAGGCCGGAGCATCCAATTTACTATCCGCCAGGAACCGAGCCACCAGTAGAGCCGCCTACAACCGAGCCTCCGTATCCTGACAATACGCTACCTGGCGAGTTGCCTGGTGGTGGTCAACCGCCTATTCCTCCTACAGGTGGTGGTAGCGGCAACAGACCTAGCCATCCTATCAACCTTCCTCCTAACGACAGCGGATACTGGATATTCGTGTACGTCTATGGACTTGGTTGGGTATGGGTAGCTGTGCCTCCACAGAGGTCAGTTAAAGTAGCTAAGAAGTAACCTTTAAAATTAAGTAGTCAAGGTATCGGGCCTTGACTACTTTCTAAATTTAACAAATGATAAAAATCAACGGATGGGCTACACAAAATGGTGGTACTACCGGAGGCAAAGGTGGAACTACTGTAACCGTTTCCAACGAAAATGATTTTCTAAATGCCATAAAAGGAACTGACCCTAAAATAATTTATGTAAAAGGTAAATTTGAAATTGGCTATGCGATGGTAGGTTCAAACAAGACGATAGTAGGTCTTGGCTATGATGCTGCTACGATAGGCTGCATTAGATTAGAAGGGTCTAAGAATGTTATCATCAAGAATATTAGCTGTAGCAATCCTGGCGGCGATGGTATAGCTGCTGCTGGAGCTACAAACTTTTTCATTAGTCATTGCACGCCTAACAACTGTGCTGACGGTTGTATAGACATAACCAAAGGCTCTGACTACTACACAGTCGAGTGGTGCAAGTTCTTTTACGACAAGGACTTAGGCCACAACTTCCCGAACCTTGTAGGTAGTAGCGATACTGACCCTGACCAAGGAAAGCTAAAGGGAACATTCCATCACAACTACTACTGGAAGTATTGCACAGACCGTATGCCTAGAGTTAGGTTTGGTCGTGAGCATGTATATAATAACTACTATGACCCTGCTGTAGACCAAAAGGTTAGTGCCTTGATAACAGCAGCTATCGGGTCAGAGGTATTAGCCGAGAATAATCATTTCGAGTCAGGAGATGATGCCTTTGAGATTAGAGAAGATGGAAAGTTAGCAGGCAGAGGTAGCACATATGGGTCTAAGTACATTGGCGACAGGGGAAATGGAAATGTTAGTACTGTGTTTATTCCTCCATATCCTTATAGCCTGCAAGACGCATCTACCCTGGGTGCTACTGTGAGAGTGACAGCAGGAGTAGACGGTGACAGCGACCTGACAGAAGATGGAGGTAGCACAGAGCCACCAATCCCGCCTAACCCAGGTACAACGCTTAAGGTTAGTGCCGGCGATGATATCATCGTAGACATGCCAAAGGATTTCACCAGCTTTACTGTAGCCATTACAGGATTAGCGAATGGCTCTTACACAGGCAAAGTAGTCATAACCGGCAATGGCCAGGAAGTCCAGGACACGATGACTATATTGGTACGAGATACAACTACTCCACCGATACCGCCACCATCCCTTAGCCCAATCGAGGAGTTCGTGCTAATCAATGCCGGAACTGACAGGGACGTAGCTTTTCTTCTTGAGGGAAATAGCTACTCCATTGCAGAGTTTGGGCCGAAACTAAACATCAGGGCTAATGCAACCGGAGCGGCATCCAAAGTTAAGTTTGTGCTAACAGGTGCTGAAAACAAAATCTATACTGACAATACAAGGCCGTTCGCATTGCATGGCAATAGCGGAACCAACTACTTTTATGGTACATGGAACCCGCCACCTAAAGGACAGATGAAGCTTGTGGCTATACCATATGACAGTGCAGGAGCGGAGCTACCCTCAAAAGAAATAAACTTCACCTTCATAGCATGAAAGAAGCGTTTATTTTAATGATTGTAGTTGTTGCCATAATGATAGCCGCTGCCGCCGACCAAGATTATGATAGTGACGAATAACTAACTAATGACAGTTTGTACTCTGTCTGTTGTTGGTGGGCCTGGCTAACTAGTTTAGCTGGGCTTTTTTGTCCCTGCCGGATAATAAGCTATAATAAGGTAACAGGCGTGCGTACAAAAATTTTCTGACATAACCAAATATAGTTATCCACAACTTATCCACATTTGTACTGTTAACGTCTTTTAACATCTTGTTAACAGTTAATTGCATACCTTTACCATTCACCGAAAAGTATTTAGACATGGCTACGACTATAGACCTGGAAAAAGATATACACGAGCTAAAACAAAAGCTGGTTACAGGCACGACTAACAACCAAGAAGTTAAAGAGGCTATCAAAAAGCTGGAAGAAAAGAAAAGTAGAGTGTACATTCAAGAATGGCTAGCACAATAACTAAAACTATGGAAAAGGTAAAGGAACTTGTAGAGCAAGGCGTCATTACAATAGACGAGATAATAGAGTACTTAAACTCTATTGATGGTTATGAAGTTATAGACCATTGGAACGAATAAATCTAAAACCAAACAATATGACAGAAGAAAAGCTACAAGAATTAATGATGCTAGACAAGTGCATCAAGCAGCTAGAAGTTGACAGGAGAATGTGGCAACAAGCTACAGAATTCAGGTCTATTACTTTAACAACTGGAAATTTTAGCAGAGAGCTAAACTATCCGTTCTTTGAAGATTTTGAAGCACTAAGGTCTATGGCTCTTGAGTACATTGACGACAGGCTAAGAGACTTACGTTACCAATTTGATTCACTATAAAAACCAAAGGAAACCATGAATGACGATTTCGAATTAGTCGAAGCGGTCGAGGTAGGCACCAACAACATGCAAGTCTACCAGCAGGACAAGGCTACCATTGACATGCAGATATCTACTGCAAAGCGGTGGCCGAGAAACATTAAGAAAGTTGTAGACAATTGCGTTGCCATCATTAGCCTGGATGCCGAGTTCGCAGACGATTGTACCTACACGCTAAAGAAAGGTGGCAAAGTTATTGCCGGCCCATCAGTCTACCTGGCAAGGCTTATCTGTCAGCAGATGGGAAACATTAGAGCAGAGAACAGGGTAGTCGGCTACAGCGACACACACGTTACAGTTGAAGCTACCTGCTTTGACCTTGAAACCAACTTCGCTATGAGGACACAGATTAAGAAGTCCATTGTCGGTAGCTCAGGCAAGTATAGCGAGGATATGCAGGTCATTACTGGCAATGCTGCCAATGCTATTGCTTTGAGGAACGCTATTTTTGCAGTTGTACCACAGGCTATAACCAAGAAGGTTTATGATGCTGCAAAGAAAGCTATTGCCGGTGACTTGAGTGACTCCACCAAGCTAATGGCAAAGCGTACCAAGCTGTTTGAATATCTAATCGGTGCCTATGGTATAACCGAAATGGAAATCCTGAAATCAGTAGGCAAAGCTACTGCTGACCACATTACACCTGATGATATCGTAGCCATCATTGGTTATGACAAGTCTATCAAGGAGGGTGAAATGAAGGTAGCCGATATCTTCCGGACGGATACTCTAAACGTCCGTTTCATCAACAAGCCTAAGACTCCTGAACTTGACAGGCTTAAAGCATTAATTGCTAATGCCAAGAAGGTTGAAGACCTTACTAAACTGCAATCATTTGTAGTAAATTATCCCGAAGTTACAGAACAGTTTGACAAAAAATTTAACGAACTAAAAATTCAAAATCCAGATGGACAAGTATAGCTGGTTTGAAAACCACGAAGGAGAGCTATCATATAGTATTGAACACAATGAAGATGATGTTACAACTATGATAGCTGTAACTGATACAGCAGAAAAGGCAGATTTTATTGCTAAGGCATGCAACCATTTTAGTGAAACAATAAACAAAGAAACCAAATAAGTTATGGCAATTACACCGAAAAAACTATCGAAAGCGGGCTACATAGTCCTGAAAAATGGCAAGATTAAAGGCAAGAATGTACAATACATGAAGCCTGTATTAGACACCGGAGGATTTTATTCTGCTAGCTTTGCATTAGGAAGAGGAGGCGACAGGACTAAAGATTACTTCCATCGTGTTGTAGCAAAAGTCTACGTTCCGAACCCTGAAAAGCTACGCAGGGTAACGCATATTAATGGTGACAAATCTGATAACCGTGCTATAAACTTAAGGTGGATATGATAGACAACTTCGATAACTACTTATTCCGTGCCCATGCCGTAGGCAAGATAATGACAGACCCGAAAGGAAAGCATCCTAAGATAGCCGCAGAAGAGGCTAGGGAAGTATTCAGAAAGAAACTGTACACATACCAGGAAACTAAGAACAAAGAGACAGAGACAGCTAAGAAGCTATTGAAATCAATGGACGCTCTGTCTGCAAAGATAGACAAATTCGATGCGCTGGCAGACCAGCCCTGGCTATCAGGTACTTGCAAGGCACATCTGGCTAACCTGTTCGTTGCTGCTGTCTATGACAGGCATGAGGATTTCTTCAACAAGTATATGACTAAGGGTCTAATGGTGGAGGAGGATGTGATTACACAGTATTGCCTATTGACTAGCAACATGGCTGTAAAGAACACAGTCCGTCTAAAGAATGAATTTGTTGAAGGAGAGAATGATTTTATGATAGACGATGTGGTTCTGGATGCCAAAGCCAAGTGGTCTATCTTCCAGTTTACAAGGGACAGGGTTGTACCAATAGACCCGATATACCACTGGCAGTTGGACTGCTATATGTGGTTGTTCAACAAGCCAAAAGCCAGGCTTGTGCAGGGTTTAGTTAACACACCGGAAAAGCTAATCCTCAAAGAAGAAAAGGAATTGTTGTATAAGTTCATAGGCACAGAAGAGGACTATAAGGCAGCGTGCGCAGAGCTAAGAAGAAACCATACCTATGATGATATTCCGCTTGACAAGAAAATGAACTGGATAGATGTCAAGCGTAGCGACGAAAGGATTGAGCTAATAAAAGCAAGGGTAACCGAGTGCCGAAATTATATGAATGGCCTATTAACTAACAATTTAAAACTAACCTTCGAGGAGGACACAGAAGATGAGACTTAAAGTAGACGGCGATTTTATCTACGCCGAAGATGGGACAATAGTTGCTGTGGTCACCGACCATTGCAGCGACGAGCTAAAGCGGGAGATAGAGTTTGGCTCCGAGGCATTGCCTATTGTCAGGGAGTTTATCTCCAACACCAATAGCGGTTCGCTACGGCCCAGGACAACAGTAAAACGGTTTGAAACTTTACTAAACAAATACGAGCTAACAACATGACAGAACACATTGAACAGATGCTAAAGGACGGTGTAATATGGGAACATACTAAGGTTGGCACCGTAGACTTTATACACGCAGACAACATGCCATTCCTTAGATGGTGCAAGGAGAACATGCTATGGAAGTACTTCCACGTTGTCATAGCCGACCCGCCGTATGGTATAGATGTTACTAATATGAACATGGGTACTGACAAGAAGATGCGTGAAGCATTAGAGGCTAAGTACGAAATGGGAGATTGGGACGGAGAGATACCAACTAAAGAATACTTTGAACTCCTTGACTACGTAGCAAGGCAGCAGATTATATGGGGTGCCAACTACTTCACCGAACACCTGTCATGGTCTGGCCGTAGCTTTTGTGTGTGGGACAAGATGCTAAGTTATACAGCGTTCTCCCATGCTGAATTAGCACTGACAACCTACGATCAAAACGCTGTGATTGTACCCTATGCCAGGGGAAGACTTGAGAAGCAGGACGAAGGCCGTAGACACCGGACACAGAAGCCAGTCTACCTGTATGACTACCTGCACCTGACGTATGTGCAGAAAGGTCAGAGGATATTAGACACTCATGGTGGTTCGTTCAGTCATGCCATAGCTGCTATCAAGAACGGAAATCATTTAATCATAATGGACAAGCAGAAAAGCTACTATGATGCCGGTATTGCTGCTGCTAAAGAAACTTTAAAAACGCCGAGGTTGGCATTCTAAACATGGACAAACGGTTTGTACGATTTAAAGTTGCTATTGAAATCCTTGAAGATAAGCTAATGTTTATGAAGATATTAGAAATGGAATGTAAGAAGTACGGAATAGATGTAGACAAACCATATACTTATGACATTGGTTTCACCGGCAATGACTATATAATGAATACAAGAACCATAGTCGTAATACAATAACATGGAAACATACTATTTTACGTTCACGCACAAGCAGGAGACAGTAGACGGTCTTCCTATGCATGGCAGATGGGTCAGGGTGATAGCTAAAAGCTTTCCAGATGCCCGTAGACACTTTGTCCTTCACTTTTCTTCTTTGAGGATGCCTACTCCAATGAGTTTCGCTATGCAATATGACGAGACAAGGTTCCAGCCTAAGTATTATCCGGACGGAGAGCTAATGTGCATAAAACAGGAGGAGGAATAATGGAAAGACAGAAGTATATATTCTACCTGGCAATTGCTGCCGCAGCCTTGTTTGTTGCAGCATCTTTAGTACAAATAATGATTTATTACAATGAATATAGATAGAGGAAACAAAATTGCATTGATACTTGCGATAGTATCCGTTATAGTATCTTTAATTGCAGTAATAATACAAATTGTAGACAATGCTAGAACGCAGTAAAATAAGAATACTCGTAGCTTGCGAGGAGTCTAACGCAGTAAGCGGCAGGTTTAATGATGCTGGTTTTGATAGCTGGAGTTGTGACTTACAATATAGCTCTGACATTTTTAACAAGAAGCATTATAGATGTAGCGTGTTTGACATAATAAACGATGGCTGGCATTGCCTTATAGCGTTTCCACCTTGTACTCATTTAGCAGTTACTGGAGCTAAACATTTCCTCAAGAAAGAAAAGGATGGCAGACAGGCTGCGGCAATAGAGTTCTTCATGGCTATGGTTAATGCTCCGATACACAGGATTGCTATTGAAAATCCAGTTGGTATAATGAGTGGTCTACATAAGCCGCCTACGCAGATTGTTGAACCTTATTATTTTGGGGACAAAGCAACCAAGAAAACGTGTCTATGGCTGAAAAACTTGCCTCCACTATTTCATAATGCTAAACCTGATTTATTTAATCCGACCGCCACCCATGTAGACCGGGGCCGAGAGAAAGTCTACGGCGATGGGTCTAAGTTCTCCAAGTGGTATGCTGAAACATCTAACTTGCCACATTCAGAACGTAGCAAGGCCAGGTCAAAGACCTTCAATGGTATAGCCGATGCAATGGTAGATCAGTGGTCACCTATAATTGAAAGAGTATGATACTAGAATGGCCAGAGTCCAGTCTGATAGCTGGAAGCGAGTACGATGTAGACAAGTGTGAGCTAACGATACACTTCAAGAAATACTATATTGAACAGGAGACATATTATGTCGAGCCTGAAACTTACATAGCCTTCTGTAAGGCTAAGTCGAAGGGAAAGTTTTATTTAAATTTCATCAAGCCTAAAAAAACAAAACAAATGGCAGATTTAATTATCAAGTGCAAAATCGATGTGACTAAGCTACTTAAAGAGTGGCTGTTTAGTGGAACCAAAGGAACGTATCTAAATTGTACTGTATTGTACAATGCCGAGAAAGATGCCTATGGAAACAATGGTATGATTACGCAGGACGTGCCTACCGAAGTGTATAAGAAAGACAAGGCAAAGCGTGGGCCAATCTTAGGCAACTGCAAAGTGTTTGAGAAAGGTGTAGACAACATTGAACAACAGCCTGGCCAAGAGAAAGGACTAACAATGGTCGGAGATGCTACCTCTCCAGAAGCTAAAGCCGCTTGGGACGATTTACCATTTTAATTAACAAATTAAACAGGGGAGCTAATACTCCCCTTATTCTATGACTTATCAAGAGACTACAGTAGATATTAAGTTCGTTGAGGTTGAAGGAACCTCTAAAGTTATCCAATACGCTAAATCATTTATGAAAAATTGTGGATTAATCTTATTGTCACATTCAGACAGCAAGCTAAGAAAAAGATTTGTGGTAAAAGGGTTTGTAGGAAGCGGGTTTATTGACATTACATTAGACTTAACCGGAAATATAGCTAAAGATGTTAATGCAATATACGATTGTGTCAATTCCAACAAAGAACTAAACGAACATGCAATATTCAATGGATGCAGAGTAGCTACAAGAGACAACAAAATCTCTGCTAGGCTATATTATTCTGAAAAACTTAATCTAAATTGAGAACGCAGTTTTAGCCAACTCAAGCTCAACCGTAAAAAACGCATTTTAAGCCCTTTTACGGCCCTGTTTTTACCTTCAAGCGGTAACCCAATTTTATTGTCTAAAGCCCGCAAAATGGCGGCAAGGTGGCTCTGTCACCCATTTAACAAACCATTATCCAACCAAATTTTTTTCCAAAATTCGAGTCTAATGTCTAAACCTTACGAAACTACCGGCCATTGGTCTGCAACAGCATACGACCTAAGAGGCGTTGAAAAGCCATACTATGTAGTATTTGATGGCGAGAAAAGCGAAAAAACTCTTCATAGGCACATACTACCGGCTATGAGAGAAGCGCAGGAAATACGAGAAACTGGTAGACCTGCTGGAGTATTAAAAATCCATCCTGAGCTAACCCAGGTAGTTGTATCAATGTCACCGAAAATTCAACCTGATTATTCACCTTTAGAATTCGCAACAATCCTATGAGCAAGCAAATCAAAGTAGCCTTCAATGGCTGGAACTGTGTTTTAGTTAAACACAAGTATGAAAAGGGCGGAGGCGTAGCCCTAGAACTGGTAGACGAAATTGATGGAGAGTCGGTAGCAATGGCTACTGTAAACCTGCCGGAAGTCGTGCTAGACCATGACGTTGTGCTAATAAAAGACTGGTCAGAGAACGAAGGGATGCTGGACTGCTTAGTCAAACATAACATCGTAAGCTATACAGGAAAGGATGTAAGAACAGGAATGGTAAGAGCTAACATTTGTAAACTACTCGTATAATGGAAGAAAGACTGTATCAAGAAGATTTAATTGATAGCCTTATAGAACTGGCTACCTCAAAGAGAAAAGTACTCGGCCAATTGCCTACTGGTGGCGGTAAAACTGTCATATTCGCTAAGATTTCAAGACGCTATTTCGTTAAACATGGCAAAGCTGTGCTAATCCTGGTACACAGAGAGGAATTGCTACGTCAGGCTCATAAGGCTGTCAAAGAGGTCTGTGGCATTGATGCTACCTTGATTACGTCTGAAACCAAACGTACTTATGCTAACAGGGTCTATATTGGCATGGTTGAGTCGGTTATGAACCGGCTACACAACTTTATCAATGTAGGCCTTGTTATTATAGATGAAGGTCATGTTGCTAACTTTAATAAAGTACATCAGTTCTTTCTTGAGGAAATAATCATAGCATTTTCGGCTACTCCAATCGCGGCAAGCAAAAAAGAACCTCTGAATAAATACTATAACGAGATTTGTACCGGCCCGCAGATATCCTGGCTAATCAAGAACGGATATTTGGCACAAAATATGACAAGGTGTCCAAAGGACATTGTAGACTCGACAAAGCTGGAAGTTGACAGCCTAAAAGGTGATTTTAAGGAACGGGCGATGGCAGCAGAGTTTAGCAAGCCCAGGTATTTAATGGAAACGCTAAGGTCTTATCATAAGATAGCACATGGCACAAAAGCAATCATATTCAATGTTACTAAAGAACATTCCAAAGCAGTTACTAAGCTATTTAAAGATTTTGGTTATCCATGTGAGCATCTGGACTCCGATACGACTATGGAGAATAGGCGCGAAATTTTGGCATGGTTTAAGGCTACGCCAGGAGCAATCCTCTGCAACGTGATGATAGCCACAGTTGGCTTTGACGAGCCTACGGTGGAGACTATCGTGTTGAACTTTTCAACCCTGTCTTTGCCTAAGTTCATCCAGTGTTCTGGCCGTGGTAGCCGTCCGATTGGACAGTATTTCATAGACAAGCATCAGCATGAGTATCCATACAAGTTAGAGGAGAAGCAACACTTCAATATCATAGACCTGGGTGGGAACTGCATTAGATTTGGCGACTGGAATGACGATAGAGATTGGGCCGATCTATTCCACAATCCGCATAAACCAGCCGGAGGTTTAGCTCCTGTCAAGACTTGTCCAGAATGTGATGCTTTAGTTTATGCATCGGCTAGAATTTGTCCATATTGCGAATTTGAGTTTCCTCAAAAAGAAAGGGAACCGGAGAAAGAATTTGAGGAGATAGTATTAGTGACTAGGAATATTGATATGGACAGGCTAATCGTAAAACATGCCTTTAAGTATGAATATTATACGTTTGATGAATTAGCAAAGACTGTTGTTGAGAATTTGATAGAACAGTATCCTAACCCAAATGAGAAGCAACGTCTAAAGTTCTTTGACATTTACTTTGGCTTATGTGTAGACTGGTATAAGAAAGTAATGGCCGGACGGAATGGCAATATACCTGACATATCTAATAGTACATGGCATAAGAACAAGGCGAAATATAATTTCGACCAACTACTTAAAAAAGAGCAATGCCTAGAGTAAGTATATTTCAAAATGTAAGGGAGGTAGACAATCCTGTGTTAATGGATTTAGTTACCTATCTAGAAAAAATAAGGGATGGAGAATGGGAAGATTTAGTTACAGAGTGTAGACTCATAAAAGACATTAAGCTAAGAAACGAATTTAAACGGACTCGGATGCCTACGACTAGTATGTCGGGCATCTTCTCCAGAAGGGACGATAGCAGTCTAGTCACGCACAGTGGTTATATTGCTATCGACCTTGACCATGTTGAGAACATGGCACACGTTAGGAACCTGCTAGTCCAGGATATATTTGTACACTCACTGTTCATGTCTACGTCAGGCGATGGCCTACGAGTCTTGTTCAAGATAAAGACTAACAAACATGTAGACTCATTCAGAGGGATACAAGAATATCTATTTGGCAAGTATGAGCTAAACTGTGACCCGAATGGTAGCAATGTCAGCAAGCCATATATCGTTAGCTGGGACCCCGCTATGTATTATGACTTCGATGGCAGGAAGCAGTTATTCTGCTACTTCCCGAAGGAGATAACAGTAAAGCCGATTATAGACTTCGCACACACACCGGCAGATTTCCAAGATGTACTAAAGCAGATAACGGAACGTAGCCTGAACATATGTGATGGATACCAAGAATGGTTGAAGGTAGCATTTGCCCTTGTCTCCACATTTGGTGAAGAGGGTAGAGCCTATTTTCATGAGATAAGTAGACAATCACAGAAGTACCACCCCAGGCTAACAGACAAGCAATACACATACTGTCTAAAGCGTGGGCAGAGTGGTATAAACATCAGTACGTTTTACTACCTTGCAAAGCAAGCTGGAGCAGATGTAGTATCCGAGACAACAAGATTGATAGTCAGGACTACAAAGAATGGCAAGCGAGCGGGACTAAACAAGCAACAGATACTGGACAATCTGCTAAAGTTTCAGAACATAACTGGAGCAGATAAGATAGTAGAACAGGTCTTGTCCTCAAAGGATGAATGGGTAGACGAGAAGGATAACACGTCTATACTCCAGCAACTTGAAATGTTTATAGGTGCCAACTACTCCATGCGAATGAATGAAGTAACTGGCTACCTGGAAAATGGCAAGGTGCAACAGCAGCCGTCAGAGTTGAACAGTATATTTATAGCTGCAAAGAAAGCTATACCTGTACTGGACTACCACTTGATGATACGACTGCTAAAGTCAGACTTCATACCTGTGTTCAATCCATTCTTTGAATTTTTTGGTAGCGATGGAGTTCCATATAGACTTCCTGCCATACCGGAAGATGATACTAAGGTATGGGATAGCCCATTGATACAGCAGTTGTCTAATTGTATCATAAACGACAGCCAAACGTACACATTTTACTTTTTGAGGAAATGGCTCGTAGGCGTTGTATCCGCTATGCACAAAGTTCACTGCCCATTACTCCTGGCGCTGCTAGGGCCACAGAATACCGGCAAAACTGAATTCTTTAGACGGCTTTTGCCACATGAGTTAATTGGCTATTATGCTGAGAGCAAATTGGATAAAGAAACTGACGACGAGCTATTGATGTGCGAGAACATAATCATTATGGACGATGAGCTAAGCGGTAAGTCTAAGAAGGATACTCTAAAGCTGAACGCAATATGCTCGAAGCAGCACTTCTATCTAAGGCGACCGTATGGCGATCATAACGAAAAGTTGCTAAGATTGGCTGTGTTGTGCGGGACGTCAAACTACCTGGAAATTATATCAGACCCGACAGGTAATAGACGTGTCATACCAATAAAGGTTGATAATATAGACAGGGTCGGCTACAATGCCATTGACAAGAAGGAGCTATGGAAAGAAGCATTTGCTTTGTACAAGGCCGGCTTTGACTGGCGAATAGACAACAAGGATATACCATTACTAAACAAGGATAAAGAAAAATTTGAAACTACCGTGAAAGAAAGAGAGCTAATACAAAAGTACTTCATGCCAGGCGAAGAAGTCTATTTAACAACAACTGAAATGCTGGTGGAAGTGGAACGACTAACCAATCAGAGATTGCTAATGTCGGTTTTCGGGGCGGAACTGCCCAGGCTAAAGTTTGTCAAGACAAGTACAAGAGAAAAAGATGGCAGCACCTTAAAGAAATGGGGATGCGTCAGAACCAATAGGCCTAACGTATTTGAGTCAAATTGACCGCTTTAGATGTGGATAACTTGTTAATAACTTTTAAGGGACGTTAACATTTTTTTAACAGTTAAAATGCGACCTTTATTGCTGCTGCAAGATAAACCAAACCGGCAGCTAACTATAGACATGGCAATGACAAAAAGAGACTTTAGCAACATGATGGACAAATCGGCTACAACACAAAGGAATGTACGCCTGACAACTAAACACGTTCGTCCAGTTTTTGGCAGGTTTGTACAACTTGCTGATGCAGCCGAATTAGCCAACAAAGGTTGGTATCGTTTCGTATTAGCTTGCAGGGAGGACGACTTCCAGGCTAACCCTGTTGCAGCTAACACCAAGATGTACAATGTAGACTCTGTAATTTTTATCGAATTCTTTAACTAATATCCATGACGCCTAACGCACGCCTACTTATATCGGTTAAAACCGAATTATTGCCTACCGTATTTAAAGACGAATGGGCTATGTTTGTGGACAATGATATTAGCCTGGAGCTAGACCATATAACTACAGAGAACGAAATGACAGATACCTATTGGCACGCTTGGAACAATATAGTCGAAATGGCTATCTTAGAGTTCCAAGGTGAGAAGTTCGAACTATTCGAGGACGACAAAGGTCTATGGGCTGTGCCGGTCAACGAAGTCTATCTTTTATTCAAAAAAACCAATATGTTATGACAGCAAATTCAGTATTTTTAGTCAACAATGCCTATGGCATCTATGTTCCGCAAATTTTCGCTAAGAACTTTATCCATGTAATTGCTAACAGAAGCGATATGGACACGTATTTAGACGACCTATTGTATGGCCCAGACAACGAGCTATATTGGGAGTCTTGGGATATGCTACTTGACAATGCTAAACTTAAGTTTGGCGACAAGCTCTATGAGCTACACCAAAATGATGGAGACCTTTGGGCTGTGCCGGTTGACGAGTTAGACCAGCTAAGTGACTCCGAATTTGAAGGACTTGCAAACTACGCCAATGAAGACTAAAGCCGAAATGCTTAGCATGATGACTAAGCGCAATGCCGAAATGGTCAAGCAGTGCATACTTGTAGTCGAGACTATGCCTCCGGCGGTTATCCTCAAAGAAAAAGGGCAGATACTATACGATATTAAGCTAATGGAGGACAGAGGCAAGCAGTATTACAAGGATGAGCTAAAGGACTTAAAAAGGAAACTAAAGTATTTAAGATTTATAACTGCCCGCACCAGGGCTAAAAACACGAGGAAGAAACTATAATGCAAAATGAACAAATTGCTAGCGTTGCGTATGATATATTCTGCGTATTCGTATTATACTTTGTAATTAAATGGGCTGTACAAGCTGCTACTAAAGACCTTTATGATGATATTAAAGATGCTGTTAAGGCAGCTATAAAGGAGACCAAAAAATGACATACATAACGAAGGAAGTTCTACCTGGGCTGGAGGTAGAGTTTATGGGCCAACCATCCTGGCAAGACCAAGGAATAGGCGCATATGAATGCCACGGCTACAAAGGTTATGACAGACAGATTGTAGCTGTAATGGAGGATGATATAGAGTGGAATAAGAAGCTATACGATGCTGACCAAAATGCCATGCTTGAAGCCTACGTAGACCACAACTACGATACACTGGCAAGAGAAATGGAAGAAAACTATGCAGAAAACTATGATGGGCCGGACGAACCGGATTATGACCCTGACGACTACGACGAGTACGACTAAGTCATAAGGCGGCTCGCTACCGCCTCTCATCGCTCACCAATTTAACAACAAGTCTATGGAAACCACCATTGCAGGTCTAATTAGAGACGACAGAACGCTTGCAGAGATTAAGAAAAGTATAGCCGAAATGCAGGAAAAGCGTGACGCACAAAAGCTATTGTTCCATCAACACGCTGGCTATCTGAGTGGCAAATGCTACTTAAGGAATGACATTCCGCAGGATATTGTGGATGCTATTGCCCATCTAAGGGAACTGGCATTTGCCGACATTAATTCACTAACAATAGAACAACTAAAAGAAAAGTATGAGCCCAGAGCAACTAAGGGATGATTTATCCCAACAAATCCGTGCAGCCGGCTATTCCGGCTTTATTATGATAGCATTTCCTAAGTCTGACGACAAAGGTGTGCAAATAACCAGTGCTACTTCCAGAGTGTATGACAGTCCGGAAGGTGCTATGGTTATAGATGAGGACAGAAACTTGTACATTAAGCCTGATGCTACAGAGGATGAGGCTAATGTCACCAACTCATTGCTACTATCCATTGCAAAGAAACTGGCTAATGAGTCTGACTTCGCACTCAGCAGGATAGACGAGGACTTCTTAATTACTAACGTCGACCAGATACTAAAAAACCTTGATTCATGATTGACTACGATAAAATCAAAAGCGTTGTTGATAGACACGAATGGCTATCCGAACAACTGAGCATTGCTAAGGATATGAAACTGGTACAAAACCTTGTTGTCTACACAGACGATGAAGGAACATTCAAGGAGAGTATAGACCCTGTGTTCGTTGACGTACCCAGGCTACAGGAACAGATTATAAGCCAAATTGAAACCAATCTAAAAAACATTGACAATGAACTTAGGAGACTCGTTGCACCAACCAAACCCGAATTCATTAGCTGACAGTTATTTCGCTGATTGGCTAACGAAAAACAAGCCATTACTGATGCACTACAACAAGGAAGAAAGGCATGACGCCTACAAGCTACTGAAAAGTTTTATGATGGATCGCTATGAGAGGGGATTTATCCATGGCTTCTGCTACTCATTGTCAATTCTAACAGGTTTCACATGGATTGAGAATGACATAGGCGAGGAGTATCCAGAGTTGATAGCCAAGAAACCTGACCCTGACCTGCTATACTGGTATCCTTGTGACGAGGAAGGTCACCAGGCTAGAATGATTATTCTTGACAAATGTATTGAAGAAACAGCTAACAATGAATCCGAAGATTATTAACAAACTACGTTTACGGCCTACCCAATATCTGGTAGGCCAATCGTTTGCTAACGCCATTCAAGTCTTTTCTTTTGAGGATGGCATTTTAGTAGCACATTGCGACCATTCAGGCCAGCCAACGCCAGGCAAACTAATGTTCTGGACACGCTCTGCATGGGTAGCATATGACGAGGCCTATATCCTGGCAGCTTCATATAAAGCTATTAAGGCTTGCCTTGAATGTAATCTAAAGATTTTCCTCAAAGGAGATAAGAACATGGACAATCAGGAATACTATGAACAGTGCAAACTGTTAGTCATCAACGGTCTTGAGAATATAGACTGGGAGAACGACCACATTGACGTTGAGCTACTGTCCAAAGAATATCTAAAGATGATTCAGGTCTATGCCGACAAGGAGGACTATGAAGCTGCGAGAGCAGTTAAGGATGGCCTAAGAGAATTTCTAAACAACCACGGACACAATATACCTAAAGACGCAACAGTAAAACTATAAACACCCCTCTCGTATCTATGAAAATCAGAATCACAGACAGTCTATGCGGAGTGCCAGTTGGCACAATTTTGCCAGTAATCGTAACAGAGAAATCTACTTGGTGGGTCTATTATGAAGGCAAGGAGCACATGGTAGCTCCTTGGGAAGGTGTTGTTATAGACAATATGAAATCGGAGACCAGGCTACTGGCAAAGATTGAAGAACTCGAAACACTAAAGGAAGCGGCCATTAACCTTGCTACCATCAGCGAGAACCAGTATTTAGTCAGGAACGCTCATGTGTGGCAGCGTAGCCTTGAGGCCAGGATTAACCTCTTAAAATGGGTGCTACAACCCGATGAGCATGAAATCAACAAGAGCAAACCTCTTAGCCTTAAAATTGGCGGAGGAACTGAAAACTAAAGTTATCCCCAAAGAAGAACCGAAGGCAGATAGACCAGTTATCGGTTTAGCTGCTGGCAATTTTGCCGATTACGTTGAAAACTACAGAGACAATGTCCTCCCCAACTACAGAAAGCCAGGAACTACAGGAAATCAAAGCGATTAGACTTAAACACGAAAAGCTAATCAAAGAAGATGGATGCATCGGCATATCCATAGTAATGAAAAACAAAAAGTCGGCTACGACCAGGGTGTTCATCACCAATGTCGAATCCATCCCTGAGACTAAAGAAGCCGTTGTCGAGACTATGATTGACATGCTTGTTATCCGAGACAGCCTAAAGCAGGAGATAAAGCTAATCGACGAGAACCTTGAACGTGTTGGCGTGCTACTCGGCATGAGCGATATCCTCAAAGAAATAATGGGCGATGCAGTCTTAGACAACTTATTCAAAGAAGCCAAAGCAGCAACAATAGCAAAGCATGCAAATAAAAATATATAACTCCGACACAAACGAAGTCGTTTCCATAGCCATTGAACTACCGTTCAGTGGTTATGGCACTAAGGTGTATTACCAAGAGAACACTGGCCTCTATTTCCTTGAGGCTAACAACGACCTTATTAAGAACGCTGACTATCATGTACTTGAGAGGTATTCTGAAATCATAGCCCTCTCGCTTCAGCGCAAGAATAGATTAAATGTCCCTCCAAAGCCACGAGTAGTTAAACCACAACGACCTAAGCATCACATCGCTCCGGACTGTGGATTTAAGCTACTTCCAGGCCACAGGATATTGACAGTACAGGTAGACTTATACAGACAGAGACTGCCTAATCTAAAGCCATCCTCCAATCCTCCGGAATATTTCACATACGAGCTACGAGCAGGAGAACTACAAGATGATAGGCAGAACAACCTCATTGTGGCATATGCAGACGAGAACAATGTTCTGTACTTCGTAGACGTGTACCAGTATAATAAACGGATACTATCAGAGCCATGCCAGGACGAGGAGGAAGCTATACGATTGTTCGACGCATTATCGACAGCAGCCACAATGGTTCTGTACGGCATAGGTAAAAGGAAGAGCGAACTAACTGGCCAACGCTTGCAACCGCAATATGGATTGTATTATCCAATAGACTGGAAGCACTTGCCGGTCTATGGGCCATTATTCAGAGATAAAGTAGTCGAAAAACCTGTTCCTCAAAAAGAAGAGATTGACAGAGAGGCATACTACAGGCGTAAGTTAGGCATGCTTTAGACACGCACAGCAGCTAAATTCATAACTCATTGATTATCAACCAAATTTAAATTGTGGTCAGGTCTTTTGGTGCTAGGTATGACCACAGTGATGATAGTCAATGAGTTAAGGTCAATTTGTGGTCAAGCCTCAGACACCCATTTTTAGGTCGAGACAATTGACCACAAACCTTTGACCACATATTGACAATCAATTGGTTATCCCTCTAAAGTTACCAAATGTGGTTAAACCTAAGACCTGAATGAAAAAACTGAACACTTTATGGAAAAAAAATATTTTTTTTAAATCATCAATCTACGGTAGGTAGTGTGGCATAGATAGGGCTACACTAAATATAGTATCACATCATTACGATTTTTTATTTATTTTCCAGTAACTATGGAACACATGCCGACCACGTCCTAGACCTGACCACAAAAATGTCGTTAGACACTGATTTTCAATGAATTACAACTTTTTTTACCCCCTGAGACCTGACCACAAAAAGTGCCTTTAGACAACATAAAACAATGATTTTCAACACAATAATACAAAAAGGGTTGACCACAACGAGTAGCATGATCTACTAAAAATATAGTATGGAAAATTACAGACAGCTAGCCAGAGATTTCTGGGAGCAAGCGACTATCGGTCAGTCAGTACTAATCAAAGGTCAAGCAGCCGGCGAGGACGTGTTATCGGAGTTAGCCAAATGTGACCTGGCAGAGAATTTGGTTGATGATGGCAAGGGACTTAGGCGACGGCGAGAACGACCTAAGAACTGTATAGGCGGATATAATGCACAGAAACAATTTCGGTATCAAGTAGATACTAGGGACGCAATTAAACACTACACTATATGGAGAGTTCAATGATGTATGAAGACCAGCTACAACAAGCATGTATCATGTGGTGGACTAACGTAGCCACAAGAGGCCATTCTTCTTCTTTGAGGAAACGCCTACACTGCAACAATAACAATTCACATAATCGGGTAGCAGGGAACAGGGCTAAAGCCATGGGTGTGCAACCTGGGGTAGCAGACCTTGAGTTGATGCTACGGGATGGGAGGACTTGCTTCATAGAGTTGAAGCGGCCAGGAGGAGTGCAGTCTAAAGACCAGCATGAGTTTGAGATACTATGTAAGGAGTTAGGCCATGAGTACCATCTGGTCTATAATATTGAACAATTTAAAACTATTATCAATGGAAGATTATAAACATCACTGGCAGGTAGTCAACCGAGGCCAGGTAGTTGCCATCAACAGTCCGGAGGACTTGTGGTTCATAGCATGTGCCTACTTCAAGTGGTGCGATGAGCATCCGCTACAAGGTACAATACGGCCGTATAATATAAAGGGGCTATGTCTACATGGCGGGTTCTCCGAGGAATATCTAAAAGACCTGCGGAACATGAAGGACAGGGATAGCTTATGGTGGCATGTGGTGGCCAGGATAGTGTATGTGATACACCTACAGAACATTGAACTGGCTACAATCGGCTCGTACAATGCCGTATTCATTAGCAAACTCTACAAAATGGACACAGAAGAGCCCCAAGAAGGGGCTATAAAGATAGAAATGGTAACAAATGTGCCCAAGCTATCGGCTAATGAGAACGAGATTTTGACGAAAATGAATTTGGAAAATGACATTTTAGGCAATGCAAAAAGCTAAAAAACACGAAAGAGCATTTTGGATTTCCAAAATTTTTAGCCCATCCTGCGATGGCCGATAGTGCCTCATCGACGATGACCTTCGTAGTCCACCAGGTTAGTGTACTTGTACTTTGGCATGGTATTTGTAGCCATGCCAGGTTGTCAGTGGATAACTTGTGTATAAACTTATTTGGTAATGTCATATAAAACCCCTATAGCGACCAAATTACATACCTTTGGCTGCTGTATCAAGATAAACCATTAACTGTTAAAATTTTGTTAATGGATAAAATAAATTTTGTGGTTTGAGCTAAAATGCTTATGAGCGCAAAACAGCCAAAGCAGCCAACAAAATAAATTTGGCAGTATTGCGCAAAATATGTATTGCATCCGCCAAAGCAGCCAAAGCAGCCAATTTGTACAAAAGTTGCAAAAATAAATTTGGCGGATTGAACAAAAATACAGGGTGTCTATATATATAAAAAAAGTATAATACTAAATCGCAGCATTGGCATTTTAAGGCGCCTTCCTGCCCGTCAAATATTTTTGGGCATCTTTGTACACCTGCGTAATTATCTGCCAAATTTGGGCAAATTCGATTTATTATAAAAAAATATATATGTCTAAAAATTTGGTTTGTTGGTTTTATTGTTGTACGCGCGCGCGCCTTCCTTTATACATTGCCAAAGCAGCCAAACCCAGGATTTAAGTACACTAAATTAGTGTACTTAAAATACCCTGGCAACCTGGCAACAAGTCAAAGCAGCCAAAGCAGCCAAAAAAACGTGTATATTATATATATGTCCAAAGCAGCCAAAAAAATAAATAAAAAATATTTTGGTTGTTTTGTACTTTGTATTGGTACAACATATATCTTTGTATCTCACAAAACAAAAAAGCCAACACATGGAAACAGTAATCTTTATTTCAGCAGTTATCGCAGTAATTTTACTTATTACAGTTATTGCCACAAAAGCCAACACGTCCAACCCTCACAATGACGTGTATTAATCCAAAGCAGCCAAAAAAACCAAATTAACCAACCACAAAAAACCAAAGAACAATGAAACACATTTTAATTTTAATCGACATTTGCCTTTTGCCTTTATTCATTACAGCAATATTCACTTTGGCAATATCTTACAGTTGCTCTTATAACTGCTTCAAAACTCCATTACCTTACTTTGTATTTTTCATTTCAATGTTTGGATATGTTTGTTTTGTTGCTGAAGAGAAACAAAAAGCCAAAGCAGCCAAAAAAAGCAGGTATTAATTTTGTTTATTCGTTTATTTATTTGTATATTCATTTTTTATTAAAAAGCCGGAAGGCACAAAAAAACCAGTTATGACAGAGATTAATGTTATCAACCCGCTCAGCCTTGTTACCGAAAACAATCGTGTTAACCTTGACAATGGCACAGAAGCCACAGAAGCAGCAGAAGCAGCAGCAGCAGCCAAAGCAGAAGCAGAAGCAGCAGAAGCAGAAGCAGAAGCAGAAATTTGGAGTGACAAGTACACAAATGAAGCATTGGTTAAACTGCGCACAGAAGCAGAAGCAGCAGCAGCCAAAGGACAAACCTTCAAATTTGGCACAAAAGGATACATGCAATCCTTTGAAGCAGTACAAGCCATAACAGCCAAAATAAAGGCTGAAATTGCAGGGATTAAAAAGCAGGAAATCGAAGCAGCCAAAGCAGCCAAAGTACAAGCAATTAACGACCAATTTGAAGCAGTTGCAGAAGCATTTGAAGCACTTGGAGTCAGCAAAGCCAATGGAGTACCGGCAGAGGTTTATGATGCAGAGAAAGCAGCAGCAACTGCACTTTTGGACGGCTGCAAAAACCTTGTGTTGGGAGCGCCAAAGCAGCCAACAGCCACAGCAGCCAACAGCGACCAAAGCAGCCAAAGCAGCAGCAATGGTGCATCACATGGCAATGTTAATTCTGCCATAATAAGCGAATATGTTGAACTGCGCAAAGGTATGAACCACACAGAAGCAGTCAAAGCCTTACAATCTGCACCATACAACAATGGCGAAGGCTTTAAACGTGGTTCTGTCAATACATATACCCGCAATTATCGTTTGAGTATTGGCGAGATAACTGAATAAGCTAAAACGGCCAAATTGGCAGAGCGGATATAGTTGGGGAAAAATTTCCCCAACTTTTTCCTGGCCCCTACCTATCCTCACAAATTTTTTCTCAATTTTTAGGTCTAAACTTTCCTTATGAAGCAGTCCTTAAGAGTAGAATAGCCGGATTAAGTCTCCTTTGCCTGGAAGTAGGTCAATGTATCACTCGATGGCTTAGCTGGAGCATCCCTCTCTATTCTCTTTGAGGAAACCAAACTATTATTATGGAAGACCGCATCAAAGCCTTAGAATTCGCAGTAGCCGTGATTGCAATTGTTGCACTCATAGCATTATCAGGAAGTATCCTAGCGTTAGCTGGCGTGCAAACCACTTAGTTTTACCGGTTTTGAAAAGCCATTGCCTAAACCCCTTAGTTTTTACCGGTTTTGAGTTATTCACCTGTTGAGCTTGCCTATCCGTCTGTTAGCATACCGGTTTTGAGTTATTCACCTCAACAGTAAAAATGTGGATAACTTTTTTTGGAAGCGTGACAGTAGCTAACCACCTTTACAGGGCAGATACCTTATCCTTTTCCTAGCTATCTATCGTGGTTGTATTAGCTAATACCGCTGATCTAACTGAATCTCAGTTACATGCCTTGATGGAAGTTATAAAGGCTATAGTAGCGGCAGCGGTTACAATCTGGATACTAATACGGCGTAAACGCAAAGATAAGAAGCGGCAAAAGCAGATAGACAGGATTGAGAATCAGACCCGCCCTAGGGTAGACAGCATACCACCACTAAAAGACCAGTAATGATTAGATATGAAGTGTTCACCAATCTGGACAGAAACCGAGGCTTTACTAGCCAGTGGCGCTAGACGCATTATACACCAGGGCGGTCAGAATAGCGGTAAAACCGTGAATATTCTTGGAGCGCTAGCCAAAACATTGTCGGAGGAGAGGGAGCCTAGCGTAAATACAGTTACTTCACAGAGTTTTCCGCACCTAAAGGGTGGCGCACTAAGGGATTTTGAGACGTATATATATCCTACATTCAAGAGAGCAATTAGCAAGTATCACCGGACAGACCATTTGTTTACGTTTACTAGTGGCTCTATATTAGAGTTTAAGGTCTTTGAAACTGAAATGGCTGCGCATGGGCCTAAAAGAAAACGATTGTTTATAAACGAGGCTAACACTTTCCCATATCCAATCTTTTTTCAATTAGACAGTAGGAGTGACCAAACAATCATTGACTATAACCCTAGTTTGCAATTCTGGGCGCATGAAAAACTACATCACCAGGATGGCAACCATCTTCTCATTAGCGATCATACGCATAACCCTTTTCTTAGTCCTAGTAAGCACCAAGAAATAGAGGATATTTGTATATTTGGCAGAGATGATGATGGTAAAATAATCTTTAATGACAAGGGTGAACCACTGGTTATTAGAGGCGACTATGAATTATGGAAGGTTTACGCTAGGGGATTGACAGGTAATATACAAGGTATTATATTCCCTAAATGGCAGATGATAGACGAGTATGACTATCCTGAGGACACAGATAGCATATACAGTATTGACTTCGGTTATACTAACGACCCATCTGCGCTAATCAAACAGACCCTGGTAGGCAACACTCTATTCATCAAGGAATTGGCCTATGAAAGCCCGCTAAGTGCGAGAGAAATCGTCAGGCTACTGAGAGCCAATGATTTTTCCTTTGAGGAAAGCCCCCTCTACTGCGAACATGACCCCGATATGATTAGGGAGCTAAGAAAGTTCGGAGTTTACAATGCTCTCGCTGCCAGGAAAGGCGCCGGTAGCATTAAGGCAGGTATCAGGCTACTAAACACCTTCGATGTACGTTACACCAATAATAGTAAGAACATCCACAAGGAGCGTAGCTTATACATATACGAATTTGACAAAGTTTCAGGTAAATTTACTAATATACCAATCGAGTATAACAACCACGCTATGGACGCCATCCGATATGGTACCTATAGTCATTACTTGCGAGCAGAAGCAGCATAGCGAATGGGAGGGTGGGGGCATTAACTAGTAAGCGAGTCCTGGGCAAGTCCGAACATTAGCCCTCATCGCCCGTTCGTTATTTTGGTTTCTTCCTTCGGCAATTAGGCCCGGCTAGTCTTAGTAGGGTAAATTTTTAATTATGAAGTTAGATATTGTAACAAACCAAGCTATTGAACAAACCACAGACAAAATCATAGCGCTATCCCGAGTGTTAGAAATTGTCACTGACCCTAATAGAGTACTTCCAGTCGTAGCCCAAAGGCTAGCAGAAGTCTCTTGCGAAAAGCTATTAAACCTAATTAATGGAGTCAGCACTGCAACTACACAAGAGGGAAATCATTAAGATGCCTACACAAACGCTGGATTTAACCGGCGGCCTTTTTGGCACTATTGCCAGGAAGCGTATTCCATTCCCTACTGGCAAAGATTTTATTCCACTAGATAATGATAGCAATGTCTTATATCTAACCAAGGATGGGCAACCACATTGGCTAGGCATGGACAAGAAAAACATGCAGTATTGGGCCTATCAATACTGCGCACCACTGGCCGGCGTAATAGACCGACTAGCGGAAGCCGATACTAACGGTCGTGTGAAGTTCTTGCATGACAAGGACATGAAGAAGGTAGACAATATTTCTAAGGTTCCAAAGCTGGCCCGGATAAACACATTGCTAAAGAACCCTAATCCTTTCCAAACATGGCAGGAGTTCAATAGCGAACAGATTGTCTACTGCAAAATATTCGGATACTGTCCGATATTTTGCGTAGGGCCAAAAGGTATGGACAAGAGCTATACAACTGGCATGTTCAACCTGAACCCTGTGTTCTGTAGCCCTACAAAGAAGGATGAAGTAGACATCTATTCTGATAAAATTAATCCTGTAGACTACTGGGAGATTAAGATTTTCGGTCAGTCTATCAAGATACCTCCAGACGATATTTTAGTAGTTAAAGACGGATTCATAGACAACGATGGCGATGGCCTACCAATGTCTAAATTATGCGGTCTCGATTTTGCGATAAGCAATATTTGTGCAGCTATGGAAGCTGATAATGTGCTTTTACGCAAGAAGGGGCCGCTTGGCATTTTTAGTTATGACCCGAAGCCGGATAATGTAGCTGGCTATCTGCCAATGACTAATTCCTCAAAGGAAGAATTGCAGAATGAGCTATCCAGGTACGGTCTGTCTCTTAACATGCTACAGTATATAATTTCCAGGACTCCTATAAAGTGGAACCCTGTATCCTTCGATGCTACACAGTTAAAAACTAAGGAAACAATACAACAAGGAACTGACCAGATTTGCGATAGGCTAGGTTATCCGGCAGAGCTAATGTCCGGCAAGAACGCAACCTACGAGAATAGGCACACGTCAGAAAGATTCCTATACCAAAACAACATCATTCCTTTTTCTTTGAGGAGAATGGCTCGCTACGATAAGTTCTTCGAGCTAGATGACTACACACTCATACAAGACTTCACACACATAGCCGTCTTACAGGAGGATATCCAGAAGGCGGCCACAGCGTTTAAGGATAAGACTACAGGCTTAGACTTGATGTGGAAGTCTGGTCTTTTATCCTATAACGAGTACAGGGTTGAATTGAAGATGGACAAGATAGCCGGCAAAGACGATTATTTTTACACTGATTATACTACAGAAAATGAAGTACCATCCGAAGATAGAGGAGGCAATGCGCCTGGCTCTACCAATAAACTACCGGACAGTAAAAACGGAAGTAAGCCAAAGCCAGTTGGACAAAAGAGTAGTTGAAGGCTATGGCAATATGTGGAGTTCTAAAAACGAGCATCATGAGAAGTTCGTCAAGGGCTGTTGGGCTAGGTCTATAAAAGAGAATGGCCCAGGTAGCAACTCAAACTATCAAATCAAGTTCAGGGATAGGCATGCTCGTGCGTGTTCTCTATTCGATGCGCTGGAAGAAGATAGCCAAGGCTTGCACTTCCGCACCAAACCGTTAGACCCTGTATCCTGGGCAGACGAATTGCTAGTACAGCTAAGGACTGGTACGATGAATAATTTCTCTAACGGTTTCAAGTTTAATTGGGACAAGGTAGAGTATGACGACAAGGATGATTGTCTAGTAGTAATCGAGTCAAGACTATTTGAAATATCAGCCGTAGAGGTTCCGTCAGATATGGAAACATATGCAATGCGTAGCCTGGACAGGCTGGAACTAAACGACGAAATTGAAGGCTTCATAAACGACTTGTCTAAAAGCAAGCAGCTTGAAGCTAGAGACCTTATATCTAGATGTATGATGGCTGGTAGTAAAGAGCCGCTGGATAGAAAAGCACTCACTGAACGTAGCCGCTCTAAATCTGGATTGGATTATAATTTCCTAATTAAAAATCTCTAAAAAGATGAAAAAAACCTATTTCAATCCAGCGGCTATGCACTTTGTGCAGCACTTGCCTAAGATACAAAGCCGCCGGATGCCAGGGACAAGACTAGCTGCATATAAAAGTGATGCTAGCGACAATCCTTCTGACGATACGGCTACAGAGGAGGATTTGCTAAAGAAGATTGAGCAGCGTGTACAGGCTCAATTGAAAGATGTAGCCTCAAAAGAAGAATTAGAAGCCATCCGTAATAGCCAAACGGAGGGTCTTAAAGGGTTAAACATTGACCAATTGCGTAGTATTGCCGATGAAAAGACCGGCGTTTTAGCAATGATGACTCGTCAGGGCCTGGAAATGCAACGTCTTGAAACTAAGATGAATAGCATGAACAAGCAAGGTGAGGATATGTCTGTTAGGGCCCAGGTAGTACGTTGGATGGAAGAAAACAAAGGTGCTATCAAGCAGATACGTTCAGGCGAGGCAGCAGCTTCGCTAAAGCCTTTGGATTTGCAGATGCGCGTAGTAGCAAGTCCAATGACTGTTGCTACTGTCAATCCAAGCAATTCACAGTACATTACAAGGGTAGAAGTAGAGCCTGGTATTAATGATTTCCTTAGAGCTGCACCAACCTTTTGGGACTACCTTACAAAAGGCAAAACCAATGCGTCTACTTATGTATGGGTGAACAAAACTAATCCACAGGGCGCTGCTGCATGGATAGGGCCAGGCCAGTTGAAACCTGGTGTTAGCTTCGAAATGGTTACTGACATTAGCAATGCCAAAAAGATTGCTGACAGTGCAAAGGCCACTACGGAGCTACTCGAGGACATTGACGGCATGGTGACTATGATTGAACAGGAGTTGCGCTACCAAGTTATGATAAAAGTGAACGCTACCCTGCTGAACAACGTAGGCTCTGCTACCACCCCAACTGGTATCCGTCAGCTGTCTACGACTTATACGTTGACTACCATCAAGACTACGACTCCGAATATGGCTGATGCTATTCGTGCAGCGATAGCCCAATTGCGTGGTGGTTTGCTAACCGGCGAAATCACAGTGTTCATTAATCCGGTAGATTCTGCAAATATGGATATGCAGAAAGCTACATCTTCCGGTGTCTATGTCCTGCCACCATTTATGACAGCAGACGGCAAAACTATTGCCGGTGCTAAAATCGTGGAAGAAGCCGGTGTGCCAGCAGGGTTTTTTCAGGCAGGATTTATGCGTTTCTATAGAGTCCTGATTTACAAGCCATTTACCATTAGCTGGGGTTGGGAAAATGATGACTTCACTCACAACTTAGTTACAGTAGTTGGTGAGATGAGGCTACACCAGTTCTTCAACCAAATTCATACAGGCGCATTTATCTATGATAGCTACGCCCGTATCATCCCGCTAATAACAGCCTCTGGTACTCTACGTGAAGGCCCTGATGCTCCTCCAGAAGGTCAGCCTGACCCTCCTGGCTCTTATAGCCCTCATGACACTACTCATGGTGGTGGTGTAGATGAAGGGAATGTCAGGGAGCCTGGCAAGACTATGGGAATTAAACCTCCCGATATAGGCAGAGGCCCAGTAGAACCACCAAAACCTGAACAGAAATAATCATGGCTAATTTAATAGACCCTTCGTTCTTCATTAGGGATATCAAAATCCCTAATGCAACGTATCCGAACATAGCTCAAAATATCGAGCAGTACATAGCCAAGTATGAGCCGCAATGTCTAAGGAGCATACTTGGCCATGATATGTACACTAAACTTATCTTGGAAATAGATACGCCAAGGATGCAGGATCTATTAAATGGCAAAGGGCCGTGGATGGGAATAGTGAACGACCCAGCTAAGGACAGTCTTATTGCTTATTACGTCTATTATTTCTTTGAGGAGTCAATGGCCACGCAATCTACAGGCGTAGCCACTTCGATTACAAAGGACGAGAGCGCAATGAACGTTAGTCCGGCTGACAAAATGATAGCCGCTTGGAACCAGTTTAGTTATCGTGTTACAGAAATGTACTACTTTATGACTGGAACTAAAGACATAGACGGCAATCCTATGTATCCTGAACTTACCTCTGATATGGTTTACTATGGTATGGAACAATCAAGGCCTATAAACTACTTCGGTATATGATTGAAGGTCAAGTACTATATGACGTGTTCAAAAACGCTGTAGCCAAGATGAAAGTTCCTGGCTACGCCAGCGTGAACTTTGAAGGCGGTCGTAGCTATAACATAGTTAAAAGCCTAATAGAGAAGGATAATGTTCAGGTATTGCAATCACTAAAGTACCCGCTCGTAGCTGTTCTTATGCCAGTGTCCGAAAGTATTGGAACTGGTTTTCAGGTTGTTAGAGTAAATAGAATTGTCATAGCCCATTTGACTAATCCCGACATTGGGGTTGACCAACGCTACAGTTCTACAGAAATTTTTAAAACAGTGTTGTACCCTTGTTATGTTGAACTACTGAGGCAACTAGCTTTTTCCACTGCTACTAGCATCGGAGACCCTTGGGCTATACCTCACAGTAAGTTCGACAATCCTTCTAGACAGCCTGTCGGTCAAGGTTTGCAGGACTATGTTGATACTATTGAAATTGGTAACTTGGAACTAATATTACATCAAATTAAAACTTGTTAATAACATGGGAGCTATAGTAAAAGCGTGCTCAGTAAATGTTACGGTAGGAAATACCGGCAAAGAGTGCGACACCGCAATGGCTGCTACTGCTATGTTGATTGCTCTGCACAGCACAGTTAAGTTCGACGATCAGGACTTAGCAGACCCTGTGCCTTGGATGCAGGAGCTAATACATAAGAGGGTAGCATTTCCGATATTTGGCCAGGAAGCGCCGATTAGAACTATCACCAACAATGCCGAGAGTGACGTCTTGGTTACGTTAGATGATGGTCTACAGGTGTTCCTCCGCTATGGAGTTTATAACCGCATCTTCGAAACTACTTCCGGTGGTTTCTGCTATGCAAAGTCACTCCAATCTTTCAACAAATCTGGCTACCGTATCCTTGAGTTAGACCAGACTGGTCAGATGCTGGCCAGGAAGAACAGCGATGGAACCTATAGCGGTTTCATAACTGACTTCATGTATGCGCCTTCTCCTATATGGGCAGACTTCAAAAACACTCCGTACAAGAATAGGTTCCAGATTAGCTACAGCCCTGTGGAAGTAGTTAATAACGGTATCATCTTTCAGGGTGCAGAGGAGCTACTGTCTATGATGGGATTGATAGACGTAGAGCTTGTACTTGTTGGCACTCCTACTACCACAACCATCAAAGTGAATGTACGGACAGAATGTGCCGGCACAGATTTAGTTACATTGTATGGAACTAAACTTGCTGAGCCAGGAATGTTCGTAGTAAGGGATGATACTGGTGCAGCTATTGCAACTGTGCAAACAGTTGACGAAACTAACAAGCTGGTGACACTGTCAGGTACATATATTAGTGGCAAGGTTTACACAGTAGCTGGTGGTAGTCCTGAAATATGGTATGCAGAGGATGTAGATGGCTACGATGCTTCTACTGCTGGTATGCTGAATGTGACTATACCATAAGAATTTCATTCCCATACACTTCGTGTTCAAACAACGCACAACCTGCTATTCTTAGCGGGTTTTGCGGTTAGAAATGGGCTTTGAAAAAACTATATCGTTCCTAAAAAGGCACATGAAAGGCGAAGCGCCTAGCGGTATGACTTTGCAGCAAAAGATAAACAAAATACTAAATGAGAACAGAGATTTCTTAGAAGAATTACTAAAGACTCAATTGGCAGAAGGCAGAGATAGATATGATAAGCCTGTGACTATAACAGATGAAGATGGAGAAAGGACATTCTATAAGTACAGAACTATACTTAGAAAAGGAAGAGAAGGTACAGGACTAGGAGCACATATAGCCTGGATTACAAACTATATGTCAGGTAGCTTTTATTCGTCTATCGAAGCAAGAGTCTATGGTACAAAGTTTTCGTTCTCAAGCGATGTTCCATACTATGATAAAATAGTATTTAGAAGTGGTGATAAGATAATGCACTTGAGTGACAGTAGCATGAAAATACTAATGGAAGAAATTATACGACCACAACTAATGGCAATGAACAATGTATGAAGACTATACTATCAGAGAGTTTATGGATGCGCTATTTAAAGGAAAGACAGATGTTATTAGTAAGGATGATTTAGAAATTATATATACAGAGTATATAGATACTGCCGGACTGTATGACTTAGACGAATTCAATAAGGTAGGCTATGTACATTTTCTGAACAGTAGGATAAACACAGTTAAGTTAGCAATCGAACTACAGACGTTATTCCTCAAAGAATTTAAACAACCGTATAAGCCTAACTTTACTTTCTTTAGAAAATATGGTTACAAGCTAGAATGGAATAATGATGAACTTGATTTCCTTGAACAGCTAGCATCTATACAGACAAGGGAACTGAAATTTGTTAGTCAGCTTGAAGTGAAAATGAAGGAGTTAGTCGATGATAGAAAAAAGAAAAGCAAAGGAGCTAAAGAAGATAACGCCAAAGAGAAAAGAGGTAGCTTCATCAAGACTCTTAATTCTTTGGGGAAAATCGGCTACAAGATTGATAACTATAAGACGACTGTGGAAGAACTCGCTTATATGATTAAAGAACAAGTAGAACAATAGCTATGGACGATAATGACGTAATGAATGTCGCACTAAACATGGGAGGCGACTTCAATGAAGCTAGTCTGACCATGTTGCAAGAATTCGTGTTAGCTTTTGAAAACTTAAGTAAAGCTACGTCTGCCACTTTTAAGCCGGCAGGAGGGGGAGGTCTATCTGAATTTCAAACGTCACTACAAAATGTCAATACACAGCTACAGGCGTTAAACGCTAACCTTGAGAAAGTTAAAACAGGAACTGCCGGTGTAGGTACTGCTACTAAGAGTACCGCTGGTTCTGTAAAAGTGCTAACTGACGAGCAGATGGCGCTAAAAGTACAGAACGAGGAAATGAACAAAAAGAACAAAGAGTTCCATCAGAACAATAATCAAATGTTCAATGATAGGCAAACACAAGCTACTAAAGAAAGGGAAACTAAAAAGCAAACTAGCGCATTATTAACGAA
>Ga0184611_1000010_pt1 | contig 44971 bp, 77 predicted proteins | sample PLM3_5_coex_FD_133162 | JGI IMG/M metagenome (GOLD analysis project Ga0184611, IMG submission 133162) | Groundwater sediment microbial communities from an aquifer in East River, Colorado, USA - PLM3_5_coex | ecosystem: Environmental > Terrestrial > Soil > Riparian zone | place: USA: East River...
GCAGTCTTCATGCTCCTCCAGCATGCGATCCCGGCCCCGGCCCACTTCCACCAGATCGAGCCGCTGCATGTCTTGGAGCATGTTATCCTTCACCTTGAACAGCCACTGGAAGTACCGCCGGTTGCAGCCACGAATCGACGTGAACGCCACCTGATCCAGCATCTGGTACAACTCGTCCGCCGAAATCTTCTCGGCCTGCAACACGCGCAGGACTTTGGTACTGATCTGCATTACCCTTTCTCCTTCGATGCCGACTCACCCACTCGTGAGATGCGGATCGACTTCGCCGCATGGAACGCCAGCCGGTTACCGCCGACGCCCGCCTGCACCTTCACCCCCGGCAGAATCTCCACCGACTGGCCTTCGCTGATGATGATGTCATCGCCCCGATCCACCGTGACGATGACCACATTCGGATGGGCCAACGCTTTGACTTGCAGCGTGTGACCCCCGACATCAATTTTACTGCCAACACTCACTCCGATTGATAATGCCACGTTTACACCTCCCCTAACAGTTGCAGTGCTTGTGACACCGATATCATCGACTTCGCTTCCGGCACATACGCGCCGATAGACAGGATGGACAGGCCCTCCGCCGCCTTCCACGCCAGCACCCGCTTGATAGCCGGGTCCGCCACGTCCACGCCGTTCAGGACAATTTCCTTGTCCGAGAGGACGATGGACCGTAGGTCCGAGCCCGGAGCAATCCGGCGGAACGTCGTGGCGTACTCCGCCTTCGCAATGACCGTCAGCCGGTCGAACAGCACATGCGTCTGCGGCAACGCCGCATGCAGAAGCTGAAGCACCTTGCCCGTGTGGTCATGCGCCTTCAGGATGTTCAAGAACCGGTTCTCCCCTTCGGACGGTACCAGATCCAGATACAGCTTGCTCACATGCGCCAGCGTTTCCACCACCTTGGTTGCCGCCGCCTGCGGATTCAGAATCTGGTCCCCCAGATAGAGCAGGGCTTCATCCATCGGGTAGGTCGGCACGTCGAAGATGACCGGTGTCACGTCGAGAGCTTCGCAGGCCATCCGGTTGAAGTCACGAATCAGCCCGTTGGGCTCCGGCTTGATGACCGGGACCGTCTCCGTCCAGATGCGGCCCGTCTGCCCGTCGAGACTCAGCGTCTCCACGTCCTTGAACGACTCCACCGAGACACCCACGCCGACGATGCAGGCCCGGTTCATCGCCCGTGCGACGACTGCGGCATGGCTCGTAAGCCCACCCTTCATCGTCACGATGCCGACTGCCGCCTTCATGCCCGCCACGTCATCCGGTGTCGTCTCGTCTCGCACGAGAATGCAGGGTTCCTTGCACTTGATTGCATCTTCCTTGGTGAAGACGGGCTTACCCGTCACCACGCCGCTGCAGGCCGAGATACCAAGATACGCGGGCTCCTTTTCAAACTTCGGGTCCAGTTGAACCTGCTGGGCTTCATCCAATTGCTTGATGGATACCCGCTTGACCGCTTCCTTCGCATCGATCAGCCCCTGCTTCACGAAATCCGTGGCGATCTTGATGGCCGCTTGAGGCGTCCGCTTGCCGCTACGAACCTGCAGGAGATATAACTGGCCGTCCTGCACCGTGAATTCGATATCCAACATCTCCCGCTTTTTGTTCTCCAGTTCGATGACCTGTTTCAACAGGGCATAGTGGAGACTGGGGTTCCACTCCTTCATCGCGTCCAGCGGGCTGGGCGTCACCGCGCCGGAGACGATATCCTCACCCTGAGCATTGACCGCAAACTCCCCGGTCACCGTCATGCCGCCGGTATCAGGGTTGCGCGTGAAGAGCACGCCCGTGCCGCTCTGGTCATTCAGGTTGCCGAAGACCATGGCCTGCACCGTCACTGCCGTGCCCCACGAGCGGTCGTACCCGTTATCCTTGCGGTAGAATTCCGCCCGCTCGTTGTCCCAGCTTTTGAAGACCGCTTCAATGGCGTTCAGTAGCTGGGTCTTGGCATCCGGAAATTCCACCCCGGTCTGCTCACGATACGCATCGAGCGCAAACTTCAGATCCCCGTGGAACGACTCCTTCCGAAGACCGTTCACGACGGACCCATACATCTCCACGAGCCGCTTGAAACTGTCAGCGAAGCACTTCGGGCCGAGCTTCTGTGCCCAGAGCATGGCGTTGGCCTCTTCGATCCCCACGTTGAGGATCGTATCCATCATGCCGGGGCATGAGACACGGGCTCCAGACCGCACCGACAGCAACGGCAGATAGCCGAAGTGCTGCTCCAGCTTCTTCAGATACTCCGGTAGTGCCTTGGCAATCGCCTTCATGGTCGTCACGGGCTTCTTGTCGTACTCGGCCCAGACGGACGTGGGAATGACGAAGCCCGGAGGTACCGGCACGCCTTCGTTGGCGAGCCAGAGGAGCCCTGCGCCCTTGCCGCCCAACAATTCAGTTGAGCCTGCGACCTCACCCTTTTCGAATCCAAACGGGAAGAACTGCTGCATGATGATGTGCCCCACTCCTTGGGAATTTCTGACTTACCCAGTGTAGCGCACAAGCCATGCGTTTGTCAACTTCTACCCGCTTGCTGGCGCTTGTCGTTCGTATGCCGACTTCACCACGGTAGCACAGCCGAATCCGTTTGTCAAGGGGTGGTCTTTTTGCCCTTCAGGATGTTGGCGTACTCCGGTTGCTTCACCGGGACTTCCGTCCAGATGAACCGGTCCCCACCCTCCGGCAGCTTCGGCGGTTCCGGCTTCTCGTCTTTTGTGAGAATTTTCAAGGCCATTCAGTGTGTTCTCCGGGGATCGCTGCTTCCCCCACCAATATACTCCAAGTAGACTTCAACAATCGGCACGTCCTTGAGCGTGGGGTCACCTGTCCGATAGGGCTCGCCGCGCTCGACGCGGACCACTCGGAACTGAGCACCGCTGCCAAGCAGGACTTCGCTCTCCGTCCGTCGTCCTTCTTTTCCAGCTTCTAGATCCTTCGCATCTACCGTGGGGGCCTGCGTGTAGTCGGTGACTTGCCACAACTCCGGATTCTTCTGCCAGAACAGGTCCGCCAGTTCTTTCGGTCCCATCGGTTCCGGATTCGGGATGCGGGGAAACTCGTGGCGGAGCCGTCGCACGCTCTCCACGGACGCCACCTTCGTGCCCGCTGGGAGCACGATGTGGAACCGCACGGCAGACCCGACTTCGTCCTGATGTTCCACCAACACGCCAGAGTGCGAGCCGAATCGGTGACCGATGCTTTCCCACTTCCCCAGTGCCGGATAGCTCTTGGCGCGTCCCCCAGCGTCTCCGACCATCGTGGAGGTCAGGCCCTTCTCTTCCCAGACCGTGCCGTCTTCGGCCATCGCCTGTAAGTCTTCTATCGACACACCGGGCAGATAGGCCCCCCGTTCCACCGTAATCGCTTCAGGTAACTCGTACCCATGCACGCCAATGGCTTCGTCCAGCTTGTCTGCTGCCGCTTGCACTCGCGCCAGACGCTCCAGATCTGGGCCTGCCCGCTGGATGCTGAACATCATCGTCGGTCCACCTTCGACCGGACGGTAGTAGGCGTTGATGACGATGCGTCCGTCCTCTACCCGGTGATATGGATCGTCCGGATCGTAATCTTTCGCACCATGTTTCCCCATCGGATGCCCAAAGCGGGCAATAGTTTCAGGTGTCACTTCATCGCGGGGATCGACCGGGTAGCCGGTTTTATACTCGCCCTCTTTCACTTTGATGCTGGGCACCCATTCGTTCTTCTCCGGATCCCAGCCCACCCGTCGCATTTCCTCTGGCGTGGCTGGCCGCACGAAATGATCGACAATCGGCACCTTATAGGTGCCCCGTCGCAGATCGTTGACGTCGTGGTAGCCGAAGCCTGCATAGTCATCCAGCGCCTTGGCGTGCTCGTGCGGGAGGTTCTTCGCCCACTCCGCCACTGGGCCTTGCTCGTGCCACTGGTAACCCTCTTCACTGGTGAACGTGCGCCCGCTCGTCTTCACCCACTGCCCACCCGTCGATGAGCCCTTTGGGCCACGGGGCTGATTGGGATCGTACTTCTTCGCTCTGGAGACGATGAAGAAATCCCCCGGCTTCATTTCGAAGCGATCCGCGTTGGGGTCTTTTGCAATTGAGTGCATCAGTAGAGCTTTCCCGGTGGGGCCTGCTCATCGGTCTTCATCCACTCGCCGCCCCACACTTCCAGCACGTACAGGGCCTTACGAGCGTTCTCCGTGGGGGCATAATAGCCGTTGTTCGGGGGCTGCATCTCTGGCGTGTTCAGCACTCGCTCCAGTTCCCGATTATCTGGGACGGCCCACACCCCATTGTTGACGGTCGCCAGTTCCCCGGACCCCAATCGAATCGTAATCACCGGTATTTCCCCTGCATAATGTCGAAAATCAAATTGAAGTGCTCGGGCCGCTCGCGGGCAAACGTGATGGGGTCCGCCAGATACGACTCCACGCCTGTGGACACCATCTCCGTGGAGATGTCATGCGGATAGAGCTTGGCCGAGTACGGGTCTGGAAACTTGCCCCGCAACGCTTCCTCATCGTCTTCCAGCGCAGGGCTCACCGTCTTCAGCTTGTAGACCTCACGCGGCTTGTTCGCCAGTTGCTCTCGCACGTTAATGGCCGCTTGCCGTGCCGCGCTACTGTTCAATTCAATGTGGTGCGCCACTTCGTGATGCACCGTACGCTCCAAGTCTCGTCCCTCACCAATCGCAATCCCCGCAATGGTGGCGTGGGCTCGACGGGTAGCTGATTTTTCCAACTTCAATATGGCCGGAATAGCATACGTCCCGTCCGGGTTTTTGACGAACGGTCCCTCCGTGCCTCCGAAAATCTCACGGAGCTTGCCCATCTGGTCTTCCGGTATGTTGGTCGGTACGAACGCCCCGGACCCGTCGAACCGCCGGAACTGCTCCAGTGCTCGTCTCGCACCCGCTGCTACCCCCGGATGCAACGGATTCTTCGGATCGTCCGTGAATTCCAGCTTCGACCGCTCCGCTGGTGCTACCTTCAACAGTTCTCTCGCCTGTTGATTCAGCGCATGCCGCTTCTTCGACGCCACTTCGAACCGCTCGTGGAACACCTTCTCCAGTGCGTTCGCTCGCTGGTAGGACTCCAGCTTCTTCGCAGCGGCTCCGTCCGCCTTCAACGGCTTCTTCCGGCCCTTACTCAGATCCTCAGACCACGTTTTCCATGCGTCCGCCAACTCCACCCGCATCCGGTCAAGAATCACGCCCTCACGGTCAGATCGCTTGACCAGCGCCATGAAATCCCGACGCTTCTGCTCGTGCGGGGACCGATCCCCCCGTGTCTCGGAGAACTTCCCTTCGGCGTCTCGCGGGTGAAGAACCTCGTCCCATCGTAGCACTTTGACAAATGTTACGTCAACCTTGCGGGCTGTTCCTGACTGGAGAACCTTCACGGTCATCGTGTTACCCGGACCCTTGCTCACCACTTCGAACCGAGTACCACGGGGAAGAATCACTTCCTCTTGATGATCGTACCCGTGTGCGCCCAGTTCTTCGTTCACGTCGATGTGACCCAACCCCTTAGGAGCCAACACAGTCAAAATCGAATGATTTTCCGCTCTATACGCCCCGATATCCAGACGAATGTCATCAATTTTTGATGAATTCTTCGTAGTAGACACGTAACCATCATCTTGATACACGTCCCCAACATTTAGACCGTCCATCACGTAATTCGGCACAGTCCTAGTCAAAGACGTATCTTCAGATAAGGTGTTATTCCGCATGTGAGCATCAAGCAACGCTACTTTGTCGCCCAATAGACTCTCAAGCTCCACCCCTTGATCCCATGTTTCCCCTTGGGCTCGATGTCGCTGACCCGTCCTTCGAAGCGTGTCGTTGAGATAACTCGCACCACCCTGCACATAATCAAAGATGGCGAAGTTGATATCGTGCCCCCGCTGGAGTCGGTCGTACTCCGCTTTATCGAAATCCTTCGGCGCACCTTCGATGATCTTTGTCCACTGGCCTTCGGCATCACGGGGCTGAGCAGGACTATACTTCAGGGCCAACCGGGTCAGGGCTTCAATCGCCGCGATTTGCTTGCGGCCCTTGAACGTCCACCGTCCGGACGGCTCCTGCGTCATGTACTGGGTGATGTAGGGATAGGCGGCAGCGTCCGCTTGGTAGAACGCCAGTTGCAGCGTGACGAAGTCTGATGGGTTCATCCCCACCTTCTTCGCCTTCGCCGTCAGCTTCGCCGCAACGGAGACATCTGTCTCGTCACTCCAGCCTCGGAACAACGGCCCGATCAGGTCGTGGTTCAGTAGCTCCGTGGCCAGTGTGATATCCTTCTCGCTGAACCCCTCCTCACGAAGCACTTTTTGAAGGATGGGAATGGTGTGCTCGTGTTGATGCTCCTTGCCTTCGCCTTCCTCAATCGCTTCTGCCTTCCCGATATCGTGCAGAGCAATGGCCGACGCCATCAGCGTCTCAACATCACTCCCGAAACGGTCGGAGATACTCGCTAGGTCTTCACGGGATAGCTGCGTTTCCCACTCCCGGCCTACGTCCGTGGTGTGGGACTCGATGCTGCCCATCTCGGTGTGTGTCGAGCGGGGATAGTGCTTCGCCGTGACCGGGTACTTGGCCTTGAACGCTGCGATCTGCCCGCCCACTTTCGCCCACTTGCCAGACGCATCACGGGGCTGAGTCGGATCAAACTTGACAATCCATTCTGGACGCACACCTCCAGCAAAACGAGCCGTGCGGGAACCTTTGGGACTCTTGCGGCCCGGTGTCAGGGGCTTCTCAAAAAAGAACGCCGACTTCGGTGCCCGAATTTCCACCACCGTGGCTCCGGGTGTCGGCTCCGGATAGTCCAGTCCCTCCGCGAACCGCTGAGCCTCTTCACGGGATTCCGTGGCCCAGACCAGTCCCTCCTTACCGGGCTTCAGTCCCTCTCGATGGATGGCCTCCACGTCTCGCTCACGGGTGCCGTGGTACAGCGTGACGAACTGTCCTTTGACATCCCGTGGGTGCTGGGAAGCATCCCACTTCAAGAGAGCCGCAAACATCCTAAGACTCTTGAATCCGCAACCAGAGTGTCGCTTTCGCAATCGTGGTCACGGACGCGACGTTGAAGCCAATCGAATCCCACTGGGCCACCGCTGTCGTCCACGTCGAGACGCCCGCCGCACTCACGCCCTTAGCTTGGGCCGACGCCAGCGCAATCGGGGCTGACGCACTGATCTTGTGCGTGGCTGGCACCGGGACGACTGGGAGGGCTTGCGTCCCCGCGTGCTTGGACACCTCAACTGAAATGGACCCTGACACGTCGGCTTCAATACTCCAGCCGATAATGGTCCCGGCGAAATCGACCTGTATGGAGCCTTTGAACCCGGTCGTAATAGCCGATGCGCCTCCATCCAGCGATAGACCCACATTGCGAATACTCGGCAGGGGAACATACCGGGCATCGGCTTCGGCCTGCGTGATGCCGCCGCCACCTGTGCTCTCGCCCGCTGGGGGAGGCAGTGTCAAGATTTGTCCACTCATGGCACTCCTCAGAAAAAGCGAGCGGTGACGTTGACGGCATTCGTCAGGGTGACCATTCGCAGACGGGCGAACTTCGCCACCACGTTCGTCGCTTCGATGCGTCCCGCGAACGTGGGGTTCAGCCCCGTGTTCAACGTGGCCTTAGTCACGTAGTACCTGTCTTCGTTGGTGTCGGCCATTTGCAAATCCACGGCGAACGCACCGGGGTTGGCGGCGAAAAGAATTTCTACCGATAGGCAATTCGGAAAATTCTCATGTCGTTGCAATCCCACGGCAAGACTGCTGGAGGATGCTGCCACGGACTCATTGTTCCAGACCGCCGCTGGACGGCCAGCTTCCAAGGTTTGGGCGGTAGTACCGTAAGCAGGCATAGCTACTCCTTCAAATCAAATGCGGCTTCTGCGTCATTTCAAACGACGCATTGATCTTGTCGATACCCATCGGCACAGTCTGTGCGCCCCGTAACCGGTGCTTCGGAAACCGTGCCCGCAGGATGTCCGCGTATCGTTTCTTCTTTTTCTGCTTCGGGGTCAGGCCAATCTCCGGAGCCGTGTCCGTCGCCGTGCGAATGAAGTGAGACATCACCCTGCTCCCATTACGACTTCAGAAAAACCGCTGCGGTGACGCCGACGCTGTTATGCGGCCCGCCCGTCCACGTCCACGTCGGATTAATCGTCGCGGCGACGGACTGAACCTGCCACCCGAATGACGACTGCATCGCAAGGCCGGGAACCCATGTCAACTGCGTGAACGTAAATCCGGGGGGTGCGACACTATCCGTGGCCTCGTTGTGCGCTGCGAGTCCCGTAACGATCAGCGCCCCATCGACGGGTGGCGTGACCGGGCCACAGGCGAGGCCAGAGGTCGTGCCGTTATTGCCGCTCTGACTGTGGTAGCTGCCAACACCCGAATAGGCATAGACATGAAACGCTGGGTAGATGGCACTGGCGGCGACCGTAAAGGTATGCCCGATCCCGACAACCGGGTTGAAACAGTAGTAGAACTGTTGCCGCGAGTTGGAGAGGTACGAGGCAGCGGTCAACGGAATCCAGACGTTGCCTTTGCTATCGCTGATTGCGGGAAGCGTGGTGCTGTAACACGACACACTCATGAGGAGCAGACTCGCTCCGGTCGTATTGATCGGGGCGCTCGTGCCGCCGTTGATCGTGGGGCCTGACGTCGTAACAGAGGACACAAGGGCAATCGACGTGGCACCTCCGCCACCTTCGCTCACACATTTCCCCGGCACGGACAACACCGGTCCCGTCTGTTCAAAGGCGGTACAGGGGGGCGGAATGGTTAAGACAGTCATAGCGGCCTCAGAAAATTCTGGCCGTGACCTTCACCGCATTGGTCAGCGTCACCATCTTGAGGCGGACGAACTTGGCCACGATGTTTGTGGCTTCGATGCGCCCAACGAACTGGGCGCTCAGACCCGTTTCGTAGGACGCTTTGGTCACAAAACACTTTTCTTCGTTCGTGTCAGCCGTCTGCAAATCAACTTTGATCGCGCCGGGGTTGGCGGCGAACAACAACTCCACCGACAGGCAATTCGAAAGATTTTCATTGCGCTGGAGTCCCACCGCCAGACTACTACTGCCTGCCGTGACGTTCTCATCATTCCACACCGCTTGCGGAATCCCACCTTCCGCTGTTTTGGGCGGGGCCGATCCATACACAGGCATAATCACACCTCTCCGTCGATGACCGATACCACATGTACCGTGCGATAGTTCAGATCGGCCTGCACGGCTTTAATTTCCAATGAATACTCCACGTTCTTCGGAAGCATCATCGTGTCGGCTTCGATGGGCCACTCATACGCTCCGTCACTACCGGGGACGTAGCGCATCGGGACATTACTGAAGGCCGGAATCGGCTGTTCTTTGCTGTCTCGGAGCGTGGCTTTGACCGTGGCGGAATTCAGATACTGCCCGGTGTCCGTCGTGCGGAGCCCCACCAGTGTCACCACTTGATCATTGCCACGCCGGATGATGACTCTAGCCATGTTTCTTCCTCCACCCTTCCACGACACTGCTAGTCACCAACGCCCGGACACCGGGTCTGATTCTCCGGTGCGAGTGCGGAGTAGGTGTCGGAAGCGACTCAGCGGTGGTCAATTCCACGAACAGACTCGTCACCAAACTCCTGCACTCAATTGCAGTCATTGTGGCCTGTAGCCGCACGGTCACCCCAGTGCTGGTGACTTCTTCCCCTTCAATAACCGGTGGCTCAATGACACCCGCGCCGGTCGTCAGGCCATAGAGCCCCGGATAGAGCCCGCCGAGCATCAGAAATACCAGCCCCAGCTACCGGCTTGCACCACCACATCGGTGTTGGCCAATTCGTTGGCGAAGCGGACGGCGAACGTCCCATTCGCCGTGCAGACATAGCGGCCTTGGATGATGTGAATCAAATCCACGGCTGGCGTCACCGTGCTGGTCAAGAGCGTCATGTCATCCCGCACCGTGTTGTGCCGCTCCGTCCACGTCGCCACGCCTGCGGCCCCACTGGCAATCACCTGATTCAGATGGTGAAAGCTCAGGGCTCCTGCGGGACAGTTCACCCCGCACTTGTGGCCCGTGTTTGCCTGTGCCGACTGGAACACCACGTAGAAATAGAAGGCATACACCTGACCACTGACAACGGGGAACGTGAGGTTCGTCACATCCGCGAACACCCCGGCTCCGGCGTTGATCGTCTGGTTCGCTGTCTTCTTCAACAGGTTGAACAGCACCGGGCCGGGGATGCCTTGGATGCCCTGAATCCCCTGTGGCCCCACCTCTCCGGTGTCACCCTTCGGACCCTGAGCCCCGGTATTCCCCTGCGGACCCTGAGCGCCTTGGGCTCCGGTGTCGCCCTTGATGCCTTGCGGTCCCTGTGGACCGGTCACCGGGGTTCCGGGTACGCCCTGTGGTCCTGCTGGTCCTTCCGGCCCTGCTGTCCCAGTGTCACCCTTGATACCCTGCGGCCCTTCTACCCCCTGTGCGCCTTGAGCACCCGTAGCACCGGTTGGGCCTTGTGGCCCTGCTGGACCCTGAGGACCGGCAGGACCGGCTGGGCCTTGTGGAAACGCCCCTGCGTCGGCCCATTCACCCGTGTCTGTGTCCCAGACCCACAGATGCCCGGTGTCGGCCACAATCCATGCGTCACCGGGTTCTCCGGTTGGTGGTAAATCGGCAACGGTCGCTGCCGTGCCCTGCAGATCGATGCCTGCGCCCTCGGGGCCTTCTGGACCTTCGGGGCCTTCGGCACCGGGCACACCCTGTACGCCTTGTGGACCAGCAGGGCCTTCTGGTCCCGTGGGACCGGCAGGACCGGCCTGTCCTTCGGCTCCCGGTATACCCGGTACACCCTGTGCGCCTTGTGGACCGACGGCTCCCTCGGTTCCTTCCAGTCCAGAGGGACCGGCCACACCCTGTGGACCTTGGGGGCCTTCTGGACCCGTGGCTCCGACCGGGCCTGCTGGCCCCATCACCCCCGGTGACCCTTGGGCTCCCGCAGGGCCTTCAGGACCGTCCGCGCCCGCTGGTCCGACTGGTCCTACTGGACCTTGTGGCCCCGGATCACCATCGGTGCCACGGAAGCCTCGTGGGCCTTGGTCACCCTGTGCGCCCGGATCACCTTGGGGACCGATGTCTCCCTGATCGCCCTTTGGTCCTGCGGGGCCTTCTGGACCCGTCGCACCGGCTGGTCCCTCCGGTCCCGTCCATCCCTGTTCTCCTTGCGGTCCTGCTGGTCCAGCCGCTCCCGGAGCCCCTTGAGCACCTTGTGGACCCGTTGCACCGTCTGCTCCAGCCGGTCCAATTGGTCCCGCAGCACCTGTCGGGCCTGCTGGACCTTGATCACCTTGTACACCAGCTACTCCTTCGGGGCCTTGGGGTCCAACAGCGCCAGTATCGCCTTGAGTTCCTTGCGGACCTTCGGGACCAACTGGTCCCTGAATTCCTTGGGGGCCTTCTGGACCAGCTTCCCCAGTTTCTCCAACCGGACCAGCGGGTCCGATGGGTCCACTTTCACCTTGCGGGCCGACGTCACCGGTATCTCCTTTCGGGCCTGCGGGTCCGGGCGGGCCTTGCGGACCTTCTGGTCCGGGCGGTCCTTGGCTCCCCGGAGGACCGGGCACACCACCCGGACCCTGTGGACCGGGCTCTCCCTGATCACCCTTTGGACCCTGTGGACCAATAGGACCGGGAATCGTATCCGCGCCTTCCGACAAGAGCACCACCGCGAGTCGGCTGTTGTGCCCAAACTCCGCCACGCCTCCCGGTCCACTCTGCGACACCAACGACACCGCTACCGAGAACCAGTCCGTGGAGGGTATGACTTGCTCGATCTGCCAGACTTGATGCTTCACGGCCACGTCAGCATCCTGAATCAGAATGCGAGCCGTGGGCGGCGTCATCTCAAAAAACACATGCGCGTCGAAGCCTTCATCCGTCAACCAGTCCACGGCGATCAGAGTTGCTTCGGTCTGATTGGCCGCATTCCACCGGATCTTCCCGGCTCCGGGGTCTTGCATCTGTTGGTTATTCGCATCAGCCTTGTAGAAAAACACCGATGAGGATGGGGCGATGGGCAGATCACTGATATCACTCGCCGGGATCTTGTCCAGCGTCGAGATAACGCCCGTGCCCTCCATACTCCGCATGTAGCCAGTCGGCAGTTCTGACAGGGCCTGAGCGTTCGGCAGGTACTCTTCTCCGCTCGCACGTCCAATGGCGTTCCGGCTTTGCACAATGAACGGGGTGGCTCCTGCTCCGGCCACATCCAACCGTCCATCCGTGATCGTCAGATAATCGCCCAGTGCAATTTCTTCGGACGGTCCCGGTCCAGTCTCCCGGCCTCTGAGTAGCTGACCGGTGGTAAAGGGCTTGCCCTCTTGGGCCAACGTCTGTAAATCCAGCAGCGTCTTATCGGTGATCGTGGCGGCGATCAGGTCGCCTGCGACGATGCTCCGGGCTGTCGTGCCTTCTTGAGCCCGTTGCAACGTGAACGTGTCGCCGTCTCTCGCCGTGACACGAGCAATTTCAGCATTGGTGGGATCGGGGAGCACGTCTTTGGGCCAGACGGTGGCGTTGAAGGGCGGGTCAGGAAAGCGATCCCCGTGCCCGGTGGGGACCATCAACTCTGCGCCGGATACAGCGGGCCACGGAGCTTCGGCTACCGCCGATACCGCAAAATTCTTGTAGTCATCCACGGCAAGAAGCTCCCTGTGCAATCAATTGCCAACTTGCGGGATCACGTCACGCATCACCGTGTGCAGAGCGGTCGCTAGTTCTTCAGACGGCTCTCCGAAGACGCGAATGACAACTTCACCCGACATTTCTTGAACGATCACCGCGAGTGCTTGCAGACCGGTCGCTTCCCAGTCTTGGTCATCCTCTTCTTCGTCATCATCAATGGGCACAAGATTGCCGTGCTCATCGATCACATAGTCATCGGCTAGGCCGTCCATGATGGACCTCCAGCGTGCCCCACATAATACCATCGGGACTGAAGACACAAACAGATATTCAGATGAGTCACCCTCCATGGCCACAGGCAGGCGAAATTACGCTATTCCGTCCACCACCGCTCGCCTCTCGTGCCTGATTGGTAAATGTGATCCCTCATCCACGATGAGGACATGAAACGATCTGTCGGCTCCACGGTGATCGACCACCGTCGCCAGCCCCACCACAACACGCTCCCGACCACCACCAGCCAGATACCCTCCATGGCCTTTCCTCCTTACCGCTTACCCTGTTTACCCTTGGGCGCAACGCCTTGTCGCTGTTGCTCGCGCCACGCATCGCGTTCCTGTTCCTTCTTGAGTTCCTCTCGGAAGTAATCGTCGCGCTGTTGCTGCTCCGCCTCCGGCGCAGACTGTCCCTTCGGGGCCGGGATCGCGTTCATGTCCTTGTGAATCTCCACGACGTGCTCCCTTCCATCACCCAACTGCCGCCCATACACGCGCAACATGGTGGGATCGTACTGCGGACTGTCCGGGTCCACCTTCTCGTCATGACGACGGTAATGGCCGTCCTGAAACTCCAGCGGCACCGAGCGTGCGCCGTCCACCCATGCCCGCGCTACTTGCTCTTCTTCGGCGTTCAGGCGGCGACAGAGCTTGGCATCCACCGAATGGTAGTCGCTGCCTGCAATCAGCAAGGCGGCTCCAGCCGCTGACTCGTAGGCCAGTCGCTTCTGTTCATCGAGCGGACTGCCGATCCACATGCCCACTTGCGGATAGCGACTCACTTCGTTCGTAATCACCGGCACATGGCTGGGAGGCCAATCCTGCGTGCCCTCGGACAGTTCCATCGCGTTGTGACCAACTTTTCTTTGTTCTTCGGGGGCGGCGTTCGTGTGGAACGCCTCCCAATCCCACCACGGGCGAGGTGGGCACGTCTGACTCCCATTGCTGCCATGTGAAGCCAGCACGCCACTCGGGCGCGGGAAGATGGACGTGTCGAGGTGGCCGCTGGCGTCATTCTCGTTCACCAACTCGATCAGGACGTTGGAGAACGGACGCAGCACCTCAATGCACCGGTTGAAGTGGTCCAATTGCTCGTTCTGCGGCGGTTGCCAGCCCGCGAACAGGCAGGCCATGTAGTACAGTCCGTGGTCGGCACACCGCTGGGCCGTCTCACCCAGATGCTGGTAGTAGTCCCGATGGGTGGTGGGCAAGACGTCATAGGCGGGATCGCCCCATTCCTGCGCGACGAAATCGCGCACCATGTTGAAGCCCATGTCCCTGACCTGTGACAGCCACGGCTCCGTGTCGGTGCCCTCACAGACGAACTTCTGCAGGACAAAGCTGGTGATGCAGATGGCCGTGAACCGTGAGCCATCCTCCTGCATGAAGTAGTGCCCCTGCGCCCGGAGCCGACTGACATTCCCCGTGTTGCCTCCGCCGCCGCCCTCTCCGCTGCCCCCGCTGCTGGCCAACGGCCACGCTTCCTGCCATGCCCGACGCGCCGTGTGCCACGTCGGATACTCGTCAATCATCCGGTAGTAGCCGTGGTGTTCGTCGGTGCGGGCCGCTTCGCCGGGTTCACCCTTGTCGGTGCGGTGCTGCGCGTACCACTCTCTGCAGAGGCGATGAATCTCATCGGCTTCGTCCACGAACGTACGGTAGCGGGTGTTGTAGTCCCGCAGATCGTTATCGAGCAGACCCTTGGGATCATCGGGTGGCGGCATGCATGTGGCTCCTTCCGCCCGGAGTCTGTCACACTCGCGTGTACAAAGCAAGAGCCGGATTGCTCCGGCTCCTTGCACTTGATTGCAGCGTTTTCACTTCAGTTGTGCCACACAGGTAGGGCAGACCACGAAGCCGTGGAGGCTGGCGTACTGGAGCGTCTGCTGCTCGCAGAAGAAGCACGTCACCCCTACCACTGCCGCCTCGTGTGCTACGACCAGCGGATTCGCATACTCCGGTCCCAGTTCAGCCTGCAGGGCCTCGTGGTTGGCCGCTGCCTCCGACGAGCCCGTCAGGGGGCCGTCCGTGACCGTCACGCTCACCGCGCCCGTGGCCTTGGCCAACGAGTCGGCCAGCGTGTCGATGGCCTCCTGAGCCGCCGGAGTGACCGTCAGCGTGGGCTCTCCAGTCGTGGACTCCGAGCCGATCCACGGGCCTTCCAGCTTCAGGGGGGCGACGGAGGACGCCGGGACCGCCAACGTGGGCGTGTAGTAGGTCGTCTTGTTGCCCACCGTCACCGACGCGGGAGCCGAGACGGAGGCTTTCGCCTCCGCCTTGTCCGCCGCCGCCAGCCACTCGGCCTTGAGGCCGTAGTTCTCGGCGCAATCCGGGCCGAAGCCCACGAGGACCGACCGCTGCTCCTTGCCGAGCCCCAGCACCTTGTTGCAGAAGCAGCAATTGCCGGTGAGCTTGCCGTGGTCCTTGGCCACGCGAGCGGGGTTGCTGGCCAGAGCCGTCAGAAGCTCCGTGAGCCCCGGCAGGCCCGACTTGAAGGGCGTGAACACGCCCTCCGGGGACACCTTGCCGTAGAACGCACGGTTCGGGTAGACGCCTTCGCCCGAGATGCTGACGTGGCCGGGGAACTTCGACTTCGGGCCGTTCAGCGAGAGGACGAGCGCCGTGCCGTTGAGGCTCAAGCGGACCTTCGGGAATTTCAGGCCCGACTCCTTGGCCTTGTTGAAGAGCGCCACGACACCCGCGAAGCCGCCGACGTTGACCGCCACCGGAGCCGCCGCGACGGGAGCCGCCGCACGGGCGATCAGGCGCTCAATCCACGGTTCCTGCTTGGGAGTGAGCCCGCCGTACTTCTTGAACGACGCGATCAGGTCCGACGCGAATTTGGCGTCCGACGCCTTGAGGACCGGAACGAGGGTGGCGAGCTTGGCAACCGATTCTGAAAGAGTCATGGTGGTTGGCCCCTCCTTGGGCACTTCCGACTGACAAGAACAAGTATAGCACCTTCGGAGGGGCTTGTCAAATTTTTACTTTGAGGGCTATTTGCTGTTGCTGTACTCCAAAAACTCCAAATGCCGCTGCGCTTCCTCCCGAATCTCCTCCATCGTCGGACGGGGTTTTTCCAACACGTATTTGCAAAACTCCTTCAGCCGACTCCGACACCGGGTCAACTTGGTTCTGGCGCTCCGCCTATCCGACATCGGAACGACCTTCTTGCTCTTCTGTTGCGGTACGAACACTGTCATGCTCATGCGGCCCTCCGTGGCTTATTTTTCGATATCTCGATGCTCGACGGAGACGCCTAGCTCCTGTGCCAGCCGCTCCGCCAGATAGACACTTCGGTGATGCCCACCCGTGCAGCCAATGTAGGCGACTTCCGTACCCGGAGACGTCACCTGTTGCTGCACGTAGCGGTACTTCGCATTGAATTCTGGGGTCTTCTGAATCTCCGCCTGCACCGCTGGATCGGTGCCTAGCTTGGAGCGTAGGCGACGATCCCGATACGGGTTGCGAAACAGGCTCCGCACATCCACCACGACCACTCCGGGGGCCGTCTGGTCCGGAGGCTCAGGATGCTTAAAGCCAAAGCTGACAATCTTCTTCAACGTCATCGCTGCCCTCCGTGGCAATCACTTGCACTACTCGTTGAACACGATCAGCCACTCACCATTGCCGTCCGAGTACTCGCCGCACTGCACCTCCCCGATCTTCTGAGCCACCGTCAGGTGGTCCTTCCGCCACGTCTTGCCGTGTCGTTCGAACGTCTCCGGCCACTCCGCTTCCGGCAGCGGGACTTTCCAGCCCAGCACCGTCGCCGCCACCGTCATCTTCTCCAACGATTCTTCACTGGGCATTGCCCACTCCTTTACCACACCACTTTCGCCGTCACACCTTTCGCCGTGTGCGACACAGAGGGGGCCACCGACACCGTCTTGGACCGGAGCCCCAGCCACGTCATCAACACGCCCGATCCGATCATCGCCAGTCCCACCTTGGTTTCCATCGCACTACCGCACGATCCGGCGTCCACGCTGTAGCTGCCGACACAGTACGTGTCACCCAGTACCCGGACATCGTCAAAGCCCCAGTGCAACACCAGCGACGTGCCGACCACCGTGGTCAGGACACCCACGATCCCCAACGCCCGAGACACCGGCTCGCTCTCCGGCGGGAGATACGCCGCACACGCCCCTCCTCTCATCCCCGGTGCATCTTTGTACCGCTCACAAATTTCCTGCATCGTCGGCACCCGCGACTCTTGCGCCCACGCCGTGCCCTGCAGTACCACACTCACCATCACCCACCGCGCTATCGCTCTCATCTCAGGCTCCCATATCCGCAGCATCACGAAAGCCTAACGCCTGCGGAAAGCGGGGCTTGTCCTTGCCACCACTGGCGAAGAATTTGAATTTGAGAATCTTCCCGATGTACTCGTCGCCGTCATTCCAGATGGCCTGCCGCTCTGCGAGCGTGCCCGTGGGGCTGACCTTGTGGACCACGCCTGTCTCCAGATTCTTCACCACGTAGGCTCCCAGCGTGCCCTTGGCCACCTTCCCGGCTTGGTGACTGCTCCGCTTAGTATGCCCCAGTTCATCCACGAACGCCGTGTTCGTGTTGGCCGACTGCTCGATCAGGTCGATGATCGTGCCCTCGCCGTCTGTGAACCGTTTCAGCTTCAGGAGCCAGCCTTCCCGCGCCGTCGAACGGCCCTGCTTATACAGGCCCGAAGGGCTCCGGAGCATCAGCCCCTCATACCCGCAGTCCACCGAGATGGCCTCCAGCTTGAGCAGCGTGCTCTGGTCTTCGATCAGGTTGTGGGGCACCATCTGGACGTAGGGCTGGTCGAAGGCTTCGACTACCACCGTCGCCGCCTTCAGGCGCAATGAAAACGCCTTACCGGGCGCGAACAGGTCGAAGACATGGAATACGAAGGTGGGCTTGCCGTCCTGCGACATCACCGCACTGGTAGACACCCGGAAGGCGTCAGCGGATGCTGGGTTGCCGACGATCAGTTCCCCGTCGAGCCCTTCAAGCTCCGGCTTGCCCAGCAGGGCCTGCACATGCGCGTTCGGGATAGGCTTGAGGCTCCGGCTCAGGACGACACCACCCTGCACCGTGGCGCGGATGCCATCGAGCTTCGGGCTGACCAGCACCGGGAAGCGGTGGGGCTCCAGCACGAACGGGGCGTCAAGTTTTCCGGCCAACATCGGTTTCCAAGACACGGGGCCACTCCATTGACTGGGAGGATATCAAGCTGCCTCCCGTCAGCCGTCGCTCTGCTAATCTACCCCCGGTATTGGCGACCGTCACCGGATGTAAGAACCAGTCTACGCCCTTTTCGGGCGTTTGTCAAATCACCGGGCGAAGATTCCACCCGTACCGCCTGATGCGGCCCAACATTCCGCACAAACCGGACGCTTGGCCAGCCCCGCAGGACCGTCAGCCACTTCCCCGCAGGCCGCACAAGACGTCTTGGGCTTGCCCAGCGTCCCCAGCGACGTGTGCAGCCCAGTCACCCGCGTGAACACCTCACGAAGCTGGTCGTTGTACACGTCGCTCACCGTGGCCACGTTCTTGAGCTTCCCAGCCCGCAGATAGCTGGCCACCACCGTGTAGGTGTCCGAAGGGTCCAGCGTGATGTGGACCACGTTCACCCGCTTGCCGTCGTAGTTCACCGAGTTGATCCGCAGCGACAGACCGTTAGGACTGCCGACGAGATTTTTGGCTCCAGTCATCACCAGAAAATGTCCGCCACCGAGTTGTTCCAGAATCGTTTTTGCGATATCAAGATTTGCCATACCAAGAGTATCGCACAATTCAGGTGGATTTGTCAAGCTGCACTTGATTGCACGGCCTTCCACACCGGCCCGCCCGTCAACAGGGCATGGGCCTGCTGGATGTTGGCAGGCAGGACGCCCTTCCGGGGGTTCGTCTTCACGAACCACTCGCGGACGACGTCCATGTTGAACCGGCCTTCGTGGTTGTCGTCCAGAATGGCCAGTCTGACCGGCTGGCCGTGCCCCTGCAGCCACTGCTCGATTTCCCGGCCCCTGACCCCCATCCCCTGCCACTGGGGCACCACCGTGGTCCCCAGCACGCGCCGGGAGGCAATCCCGAAGTGGTTCAGGATGGCCTGCAGTTCTGGCAGGGTGTAGTGGTGTCGCCAGTCGGAACTGACCACTACCTGAGCATCGAGCTTGGTCACCAACCGCGCCACTCGTGCCGCCAGCCGTGGCTCAATCGCCACGTCTTCGTAGTACCGGTGATCCCGATTCAGTACGCCGTCGATATCAAGAAAAACCACACGCTGCACCATCATCACGCCTTCACCTTTTTCTGCGGGGGCGGATGACCGTGACAGGTACCACACACCGCGATTTCTTGCTGCTGAACGATGAGAAACGTCCAGCCATAATCCTTCTCCAGATCCCCTTTGGATTTCCGACTCTCCCGGTCGCACTTCTCGCAGCGGTGTATCACTCGACGTCGCGGGCCTTCCACACATCCCCGTCAGGGAACGTGAACGCACCCTCTTCCAACAGACCCTTGCTGTCGAGCAGATCCACCAGTTGCTGCACCTTGGCCGTCAGTTCCTTGATGACGAACTTCTGGGCCTCCGCCACGAGCGTGGGATCTTCCGGCGGCAGTTCCGGCGGGAGTTGATAGTTGACGTGTCGGTCAGTCATGACTTGCTCTCCAGATGCGCCGTGTTGAACCCGAGCCGCTTGGCTTCCGCGATCATCTTCTCGCGGGGCGTCTACTTCTTCTCACTCGTCTGCTTTTTCTCACTCATGATTTGAAAATCTCCTTCAACGGGCGTGACCGTGACGGATGCCGCAACAGTCGCAGGGCCTTCAAGCGAAGCTGGCCCACTCGACCTGTCGTGATCCCAAACTCCGGGGCCACGTCCTTCAGTCTCACCCCGTCCAACAGACACCGTCGTGCGATTGCTCGATTCCGCTCACCGCGCAGAGTCTGGTACGGCCCCCGGAAAATCGTCTCCATCTGCACTTCCAGCGTCTCTTCAAGCTGGGACTGCTGCTCACCCGTCAACGGTGGCAACGGCTCTCCAAAAATCTCTTCGACCGTGTGGAGTGCCCGTGTCAGCACTCAATTACCCTTCGCCGCTTCCAGAGCGGCATACGTACAAGCCCCACTCTCACATCTATGCGCCACTAACACGGGCGGTTCCTTCTCGTAAACGCGCTTGCACTTCGGGCACCGGAACTTCACTTCAATTTCCCTTCGCGGCGTCATACGCCAGATCGCCTTCCAGATCACACTGCCTACAGTCAGGTGGGATGTTCCCGTGCTTGCAGGGCTTCTTCTGGCAGTCTTCGCATAGGGCATACGGCCACACGCCATCCCACAACGACGTGCCACACGTTTGACAAAAATGCGTCGGCGGCATCGGTGGACGTCGTCGGTGTGTCAGGTCTTTCATCGCTCCTCCTTGAGCCTCACCCAGTCTAGCATCGCTCGTGGACGTTTGTCAATTCAGAATAGGCTTCTTCTCGCGCATCGCCAACGTCTGGCCGATCTGGTGAGCCGCCTCTATCGCATGCTGCAGGGCGATATGAAAATCAATCGCCTGAGGGATGTCGAACGTCAGGTGGCCCCACCCATCTTTACCCGTGGGCAGATGCTGGATGTTGATCGACACCTTCCCCTCCGGGGTCACCGCGATTTCAATCGCCATCGGATCTTCATCAGTCGCCATGCACCCTCTTCTCATTCGTCTGGGCAATGTAGGCCAGCACCTCTGGCATCGTCTTCCACGAGGATCGGGTGCGGGGCGTCCAGATGTTGTTCACCAGCCACTGCTCCGTGAGCACGTAGGTCTTCGTCTGTCCACTGTACATCAACGTCCAGCGATTCAGATCCGGAAGACTCTGCTGCTCCACCAACTCTGACCAGTCAGGCATTCGATGGTGTCCCCTTCGTTTCAATGTCTTCCCACAGTGATCCCCACCATTCACGATCCCGCCATGTCTCCTCAATGCCGACACCGACTGTCCCCATGACGAAGAGCTTTTCTTCATGGTGACAGATTGAACAACGACGATACAAGTTCGTGACGTAAACCCAGCGGTGAATGCCTATCTTATGAAGCATGAATTTGAGTTTCATGATTTTCCTCTGGGCTGACTCAAGACCAGCCACGCCACACCAAAGGCCACCGCTAACGTAGCAATGACAACCACGTCGAAGAGGTTCATTCCTTGCTGCCCCGCTTCGCCTGTGCGGCCTCATGCACCGCTTGCGTCAGGTTCCCGTAGACGTAGAAGAAGGGCGTCACCAGTTCCCGGCACCCGTCGCAGACCAGATGCGTGGTCTTGCCGTCCGTCATCTCCGTCACAACGCCGATTCCACCCTGACACACGAAACAGATGCCCTTCATTGTCTCTCCAATAGCTTTATGGCACGAACACTCACACTGAGAGGGACGTAGACAGGTATCGTGATGGCCCACGAAACATTGACGGGTGACGAGCGGGTCAGCCGCGCCAGTGGTGCAATCGGCGTCACCGTTCGCCGCTTCGTCGCGTGCCGCCGCTTCGATGAATTGCCGTTCGCGTTGTTCGTCGGTCATGGAGCCCCCGTGGTCAGCCCGCCGCGTTTCGGACAGGCCCAATTGAGGTGTTGCCACAAGGCCAGCGACAACGTGGCCGAGGCGACCTGCTTGACGGTCACGCCGCACAACGGGCAATCGATTTCGTCAGTCATGGTGCCGCCCCCTGTCATCACCATCTCCCTGCACTTGATTGCACTTCCCGCAGAACCGCATTCGGCACCATCGACCGATCCCCGTTCTCGTACTCGATGCGGTAGAACACCGTCAGGCCCAGCGGGAGGACTTCAATCACCTGCACCTGTTCCCCCGTGTCCACCCGTTTCGCCACCTGATTGACTTTGAACACTCTCGTGACCACGTTTGTTCCTCTGCTTCCATGCTGCTGCCACCGCTCGACTGATCCGAGTGGGCGTATTGTCCTGCACCAGCACCACGAGCCCAATCCGCTGAGCAATCTGGCCCAGTGCAAAATCATCCTTGTGCCGTGCCCAGAACCCCGCACAACACGCCGTGTGCGAACTGTGGCAGACGCGGTAGCCCTCAAAGTCACCGCGTTTCGACCGCACTCGGTCTTCCAGCATCTCCGGGTCCAGCGGAGACTTCGGCTGATAGACACAGGTCGCACACATCTGGGTTTGCACCCGCAGTCCCGCCGCCTTATTTTTTGGCATTCACCCACGCCTCTGCTGCCGCCTTGTCCCGGTGCGTCTCCACCGTCACGGCCTTACCGTTGACCCGCTGCTTCAGGGCCCAGACCTCCACCGCATCGAACCGGTGGTCACCAAGGGACCGCTTGACGTTCCGGCCCGTGGCCCAGCGGGAGCCGTCCGGGCTCTCCAACCGCTGGGGGTGGGCCTCAATCTGGTTGGGGCCACGGCTGATGCCCTTGCGCCAGTTGTACATCATCGCTGCTCCTTCACCCACGTCACCGTGCCGGTGCCCTGTGCTCGCAGGTACTGCTCGACATACACCGAATGCCGCTTGCAGAAGTGCTTCGTGCCCTTGTCGGTCGTGAGGGTCACCACCACCTTCCCCTTGCAGGGACGGGTCTGCGTAAACCGGCCCACACCGTGCTCCGCGACTGGCGTTGAACATTCCATACCTACGATTATCGCACCAATGGAATAATTTGTCAAGATGACGCTCACAGTGTTCCTGCGTCCTGAGCCGCCTGCCTGCGCGCCTCCCGCTCCTCCAGCACTGCTGCCGTGCCCTTGAGGGTCCGGATTACCTTCTGCTCGTACTCGCCCGTCAAAGCCGCCCCGTAGGCCGCTTCGAAGGCGGCAATCTTCTCGCTGTCCGCGTAGGTGATCCCGGCGTTCTCGACGTAGCCCGTGCTGTCGTCAATGAAGAGCACCCGGAGGTTCGTGTAGGTGGACGCCTTGGGCTTGTTCCAGACGATCCCCGGACGCTTGGGGTTCGTGGTCTGGCTGACCACCCGCTGGCCGTGCTTGGTGGTTTCGATCCAGTAGCGAATCTGGCACCGCAGGCGGAAGCCGTAGGGATAATCCGCGACGACGTAGGCGGTTTCGGGTGAGGTGTGGCCAGTCAGAACGGTCATGTGTCACTCCTTTGACGTGAGGAAACCAGTATAGCAAACAGGCGGAGAGTTTGTCAAACTCCCCGTCTTATCTCAGCCTTTCACAATTTTGATGATGGCGAGTGCCTGTGCTTCCGTGAGCCCACTCAGTTCGAACCCAAATACCGGAATACCCTGATTTTCGTAGACGTTCATCTTCTTCAGGTGAGCCCACCGTGGCTGAGTATTGGGCCACTCGACTTGACCCAGATCCGCAATTGCCGCCGTGACCGTGGCACTGCTAACTGCCATCCGGGCGTCATACTCCGCCTGCTGGGCGAGATACTTCTGCACACAGGCATCGTTCTCGGCCTTCTCCGCCACCATCTTGCGGATTTGCTTGACGATATGCGCCTTGTCCTGCACCTTCCGAAAGCGGTTCTTGCTCGCATGTCGGCTGTAGCCAGACCGCACGATCACCGCTGTGATGACCCGGTCACCGCCCGTGTAAGGGCATTCAGCGTAGACTTCCAAGCCCCCCACCAACACTCCCGCGCCTTGCCTCACCGCCCCAAGGTCCGACAGGAGGGCCACCAGTTCATCGCTGTAGGCGTCCTGCACGCTCGTATCCGGCTTCCACATGCTGCCCTCCTTGGCAATTGATTGCCGACTCCACCCAGTGTAGCAAGGGGCCGGAGGATTTGTCAAACCCCCCGCCCCTGTCGTCTTACGCTGCCGCCTTGACCACGCCCACCAGCGACGGGCGCGAACCGAAGCCGAAGCTCTTGTCGTCCTTCGACGCTTCGAAGGTGGCCGTCACCGTGATGCTGTCCCCACGGTCAGCGTCAGCCTTGCTGGGCACCGTCAACCAGACTCTGGAGTTGTTCTCCAGCTTCAGGAGCATCTTGCGGACGTAGCCACCGGGCGCGAAGTCTGACGGCTGGTCCTTCAGGCTCAGGATGACCCCGGTCACCGTCTGACGGCCCACCGGGGCCTCACCCTTGACCTCTGCCGCCTCCACCACCGCCTGCTGGGCCTTCTGGGCGTCCCGTGCAATCGCGGAGAGGACTGCCGCCACCTGACGCTCGCTCAGGCTCCCGTAGAGCCCCAGCTTGGCTACGACGTCCTTCACGAAGGGGTTGGAGCCCGTGTAGGGCAGCACCGCTGCGAACGCGGGGGTGGCCTTCAGGAAGGCTTCGCGGGCGTTCCACACCTTGATGCGGACCTTGTTCGCCGCATCCTTCGCCTGCAACTGGGCCAGCTTGAAGGTCTTCTGGTCCACGAATTCCAGCCGCTTGGTGCAGTCCGCGCCGAAGACCACCACCGCGCCCGTGGGGAGGTACTTCACGACCGTCAGCCAGCGGAGGGGGTTGTGCCCGCAGTGGACGCACTTGCGGACGTTCTTCGTCTTCCAGTCCGCGCCGAAGGCTCGCACCATGTCGGCTTCCCAGAACTTCACGTCTTCCGCGAACGCTTCGACGCCCTGTCCGAAGTAGACCGGACGCTTGCCGTCGAGGTAATCGAGCACCTCGTACTGGGCCGGATCGAAGTGCGTGGGGTTGTGGACGGTGGGAACGTGTGCCATGTTTTGCGTCTCCTGAAGCGCCCCACTCCTTGGGGCTGGGTTGCCGTAGCGCCGACTGACAAGACCAGTATGACACAGGCCGGGGGATTTGTCAAATCGCCTGTGGTGCATCCGATTGCACCGACTCGACCAGTTGCCACTGCGACGAGTAGACCACCCCGTTGATGCCCCAGCCGTTCTTGTAGAGCCACGACTGCGACTGTGAGCCGGGAACGAGCTTCAGGAGGCCCTTCTTCATCAGGCTGACCGCCGCATTGTGACGGCGGACGCCGAAGTGCCGCTTGCGCCCGCTGGGGCCTTGGCACCCGTGGTCGATGCCCACGTAGTGCCACGGGTTGCGGGTCACTTCGTCCAGCAGTTCCTGTTCTGACTTGTTCAACTTCATCGCCGCCCCTCCTTGGGCCTAAATTACGGGAATTTCATTCCGGGGTGACCCTGCCCGCCACAGGAGTCCGCCACCCCGAAGGTCCGCGCTCGTTTGCCGATTCAGATGGGGCCACGGTACCTGTCGCCCTGTCGGTTTGGTTGCCCTCCCCGCTCGCTCACCCTACTCCCGGCTCTTGTTATCGCCTCACTCGTGCCTCCCTTCAACCGAGAACCAGTATGACACTATCCAAAGGATTTGTCAAATCGGGGGACCAGACTCTCCATCTTCTGGCCTCGCTGGCTCCGCTTCGTCGGTACCCGCATCAGGGTATGCAGCGCCCGCTCATATCGTCGCCGCATGCTCACCGGGAGCCTGTCCAGCGTCTCGTCTCGGAGATGGTCCTGTAGGTCCGCGATCTTCACCACCAGCGCCAGCAGGTTCCGCTTGGCCCGAAGAGTTTCGATGTACTCCGCGTAGGTTTCGCTGCCTCTGGTCAGGAGCAGGACGGCATCGGCAATCGCCGGGGCAATCCCGGCCTTCTCCAGATCACGATGGGTCAGGTCGCTGTCTTCCAGCACGTCATGGAGCCACGCCACCTCTTTGGCCTCTGGGCTGTCCACCAGCGCCACCACTCGCTCTAAGTGCTGGACGTAGGGATGCCCGCCCCACTTCTCGACTTGACCCTCATGGGCCTTTCGCGCAATCTGTTCTGCAATTGAGTGCATCCTGTGCTCCGCTCTGATAAACTTCAAGGTTCAGTGTCTCACAATGCATTGGAATTTGTCAACTGGAGGCTGTGATGACTGACGCTCCCGACAAGCCCGAAGGTGATATCCCTGCCAAGCAGAATATCACCCGTGACAAGCTCTTGAGTTTCGTGCCGTCTTACCGGGCCGGATACACCTCTTCCGGGGGCCGGGACGTGGACATCACCGATCAACAGATCGTCCAGAAGATGGAAGCCGCCAAGGTCTGGAACGAGTCCTTGGCCGAGCAGACCGGTCGTCAGGACGGCTTCGACGCCCGCGAAAACGCCAAGAAACAAGGCCATTGGTAACCCCTGACGGGCGGGGCTTCGGTCCCGCTCACCTTCTCCGCTTCCGGGGCAACGTGGCTGCGAATGTCCGCAGTTCATCCCGGTGGTTGTGCGCCCATTCGTGCTCCTGCATCTCCACCATGTAGTCTTCGAACAGAATCAGTTCCGCATCATCATCGAGCGTGAGGCTCTTGACTTCCTCCCACCCCTTCGTTGCCACAATTTTTTCGCCCAGCCGATACAGGGCCTCTTCATACACGCGCTTGCGGCCCGCGAGATAGGCATCAAACTCGTGCTCGTCTATCGCGTCTCCCGGTACCCATTCCCCGCGATACCAGACTTCAAACGCCTTGCAGTCCTGCAACGACACCGCTTGATCCGTGGCCAGCCAATCCGGTGGATGGCCCCGTTGAGCCATGTACTCCCGTTGCACCGTGGGCGTGGTGTTCCGCTGCAGGTAATCGTTCCACCGGAGCTTCGCCACACTAGCAGGCGCACCGAAGCGGATCAGGCCCTGTCCCGCCAACTCCGTAATCGCCCGCCCGGTGGGAGGCAGCTTGCGAAAACCACGAGGCCGGGGATCCTTGATGCACGAATGCTCCCACTTCGGGTTCCACGAGAACCACAACAGCGGATTGGGCTCATTGATCGCTACGCTCAGCCGCTTGGAATTGCGGGGCCGGAGGACGTTCGTCGCCAGAATGTTGTCCAGATATTTCCCGATGGTGTAGTGATACACCAGCGGCATCTTGGGGCCTTCGGTGTGCCCGACGTGCCACGCCGCACACTGGGGACAGGGATAGACGTTCAGGCCCTTCGACCGATGCGCCTCCCCGGCCAGATAGTTCTTGTAAACGAGCTTCTTCTGATGCTCCAGTGCCGCCTCACGGGTGGCGTGCGGCACCTTCCCCGTGGGACAGGCCATCAGCGCACCCCACAGTTCGGGTAGCCGCACTTGCGGTCCAGATACTGCCGATCCTTCGCCGCTTGTGCCGCTGCCGCGCCGGGGTGGAGCAACGCTCCACAACCTCGGCCCACTACGCAGATGAGAATCACCACGCCGATCAGTGTTGTGAACTTCATTAGTCGGCCCACCCGTTCGCTGAGGCACGAGCATAGGCCACGTCGAAGCTGTCCATCTGGCTCTCCTGCACGGCCTGCTCCCGGCAGTCGAAGCACAGAGCTTCAGTGAACTGGACGTTGCCTTCCGGGGTGTCGGACAGGACTTTGTCCTCCTGACAGGCGGGACACGTATCCACGACGATGATGCGAGTTTTCTTCTGCGGCATGCTCTTCCTCCGCCCACTCCTTGGGCACTGAATTCACCACCGAAGACCAGTCTAGCACAACTAAGGTGGGTTTGTCAAATGGCGGGATTCCTGACCTCAGGACAGCACGGGTTCTGCGTCCTCTTCGACGGGTTCGGTCTGGGGGTTCAGGAGATACCGCTTCGCCCGCTCGTAGGCGTCCCAATCTACCGTCTCGGCATGGCGCAGGATATCCTGCAAGGCTCGCAGTTCCTGCTCAGGCATCCAGATCATCGGCATTTGTTCACTCCTTGAAAAAAGTATGCCAAGACCGGGCGAATATGTCAATCGCCCTTAGCAGCACCGTGGCCACGACAGCCGCCCCCACCAGTACCCAGCATCCGATGAACAATACGCTTCCCCCAAGAAACCGCAACGGGCTTAACATTGGATATCCCTCCTTGGACAAGATGTCGGCGGAAGTGAAAGGTTCCGTTTCCGTAAGACCCGGACTTAGCAGGGGCGTTATCCCCCTGACCTCAGTAGTCTCCTGCTCCCCACCGACTCAACCAGTGTAGCACACAACTTTGGCGTTTGTCAAATGCAATCAATTGCCTTGTGATTTGACAAATCTTTTTCGTTGTGCTAAGATCATTGGAGCATCGAACCTCAGCACCGCTCATGGAGGAGCGAAAGGAGCCTATGGCACTGAAGTTTTCGAAGACCCCGGTCAAGCGTCGGTTGGTGAAGCGGTCGGTCCTGATCGCAGACAAGCCGAAGCGCATCGTGCAGGACTACGCGGCTATCGACCAGTTCGGGGAACTGGCCAGCCGCAAGCGTGAAGCCGCTGCCACCGCACGGAAGCTGGGACATGACCTGTTGCCGTGGCATGAACGCCCCAATGACCCGTCAGGCCGCTGGAACGCCTTCTGTAATACGTGTAACAAGGCCGCTGTGGTCTGCACGGAGGCTCCACAGGGTCTGCCGTGGATCTACGGCCACGCGCTGACGGACGAGTGTCCGTTGTAACAGGCTCCGGTGGCGGCACAGGTTGTCGCCACCGATCCGGCGCACACGTATACCCGCAGATCCCGCGCTGGCACTGTGGATCTTGCAAAATCTTAATCGGCCAGCCATCAGAACAGGTGCGGCGAAGGGGCAACGCACACCCGTACGCCGTGAGCAGCACGAGCAACAGCACCACGCCCCGCATGCCCGCATTGTCTCATGCCGACAGGCTGTGCTCCGTCTGGTAATCGGGTTCGTTCTCGGGCTTCTTCAACTTGTCTACGCTCGCGTAGACGCTCTGCGGAATCATCAGGACCGGAATGCGATACAGGCCCCACAGTTCCCGCCGCATGGTCAGGCCGTACACAATACCTGCGAGGGCATCCGATAGATCCTTACTGGCTCCCGGTGGGTGGTCGATCTTCCCGGTCTTGACGTTCTTCTCCAGCATGAGCATTTCCTTCTGGAGCTTCGGATGCACCGGGATGTTCAGGCGTCCCTCATACGCCGCCGTTTTGCAGAAGTCATACGGACGGCAGGGGACATCGTCCATGGACTGATGCCCGGTGATCAGGCCCTGCTGCCGCAAAATCTGCTGGCTGTCTGAGGACTGGAATTGGTCAAACGTCACCCAGATGATGTTCAGGCCCATCTTCTTCAGGACGATGAGGACTTCCCGAATCTTGCCCAGCAGAATCTCGCAGTTCTTCGGCGGGCGAACTTCCAGCACGCCATCCACCCAGATTTCCGGCATGTAGGCCGGTTGCTCGGGGTCACTGCTCACGCTCCTGAAGCCTTGCACCGTGCCTATCGCTAATCCCGCGCTATCACCGGAGAGCGCCAAGTCACAATGGGCGAAGCGGGGGATATCCGGATTCCAGAAATTCCGCTTCAGGAGCGTCAATCGCTGCTCGACAAAATCCACCACCGGCTGGCTGAAGATGCTCTCTCGCGGCTTGAACGACGTATGCACCTTCTGGACTTCCAGAAAGAAGGGGTGTCTGGCGAGCGTGCTCACGCCCGCGATTTCTCGCAAGGCGTTGATCACGTCCTTCTCAAACTCCAAGCGGAATTCTTCGGGGACGCTCACCACCAGCGCACGATCCTCATCGTCCACTTCATCATCCCGCTCCAGAATGCGGGGCTTGCGCGTTAGATCCCCGGCGAAGACCGGGAACCAGCCCTGATTCCCGAAGTCATCCGGTTTGATGTCCCATACCCGCTTGTCATAGACGAAGATGCTCGGGTCTTTCTCAGCCTCCGCCACTTTCTGGTCCGTGAACTGCCCCGGATACTTTTTAGACGATACCAAGCAGAGAATACCGGGGAGCTTGCCATTCTCCATGAACCGCGACTTGCGCCGTCGAGCAATCGAGTTATAGAGCAGAATGGCTTGGTCATACGTCCCTTTGTCCACCGCGACTTTGGACTTCTCCACCACGCTCATGTAGTTCAACTCATCGATCAGCCCGCCCATGACGTTCTGGCCGATGGCCGCTGTCTCCGATCCGCTGACCGGCACCACTTCTACCCGGTTGGGGAAGACGAGCTTGCTGTGCAACTGCTTATCGAACGGATAGTGCTTGTAGAAGTAGGGACTGCCCTCAATCATGCTCCGGAAGCGTTGGTAATCCACGCCTTTAGCCAACTGCAACGTCATGCTCTGGAACACCAGCAGAATTTCCGACGACGGGTCCAGCCCAAACTGCTTGTGCGGCGAGCGCATGCACGAGAGGAGATACAACTGGTAGGCATTCGTGTAGAGCGCCAGCGTGGTTTTGCCCGATCCGATGCCACCGGTCATGATGGCTTCGACATAGGTACCGTTGTTCAGTTCCTCTGCCGCCTCCAGTACACCGGGGTAAATCTCCTTATCTTTGTTCAGGTAATGCGGGGAGCAGATAAACTCCCGAATGCCCACCGGCTTCCAGCGGTACTGTGCCCAATCCTGCAGCTTATGCGTCTGCGTGCCGCGCAACTGGTCTTCGACATGGACGACCGCTTGGGCATAGAACATGGCCCGCTCTTCCAGATCGATGATGCGCTGGCCTTGGTCCCAGATTTGGTTGGCGGGCTCGGCTCCCAGATACTGCTTCAGATAGACGTGGATACGGTCGTTGACCTTGTCCAGATGTTCGTGGCTGGTCTTCTGGGCTCGCTCGGCGGGATTGCCCTTCTTGAACGTCAGCATCGATCAGGCTTCGTGGGCCAGTACGTGCTCTTCGTGGAACCGATGGCAGCACCCACAGTACCGCTCTTCCACATCTTTGGGGTGAAATGATGTCAGGTTGCACGTATGGCAGCGAATGCCCAGATGCAGACGCGTACGATGGCCCTCTCCGGGGGCTCGGGAATCCACCGGACGCACGATTAGGTCATACCCCACGCCGTGTTTGAGAATTTTGTCAATCATTTCCGTTTTATCCGAATGGGATTGCAGACGGCGCAATCACGCCAGTACTCAAACCCATGCGGACATTTCTTCTTGGGCATCACTCTCGTGCAATCAAGTGCGGGATTTTGCGGGCGTTCAGGATCGACTCCACCGTGGTCACGGCTTCGAAGATTTGTTTCTGCACGCTCATCCCATCCGGAAACGTCGTAGTCACCGATGCGCCCCGTGCCGTGGTAGTACTCACGGGGCCTTTGAATTCATCGAGTCCCAGATCGAACCGGAGCTTCTGGAGGTCCAGCAGGATCTGGCGATAATTGCCCACCGCTTCGTTCACACTGGTAAACGTCCGCTCTTCCTTCGTCGCCTTGGCTAAGAGGGTCATCACCAGTGTGCGCTGCGTCTCACTCAGTTCCTCCAAGCGGGCCAGCACCGGCACCGAGACGTGTTGCAGCCGGGTGATGTTCGGCTTCCCTACGGCGAGAATGCGCTTAGCCTCTTGGGCTCCGAAGATGCCCTCTGCCGCCGCTCGTCGCAGGCGATTCAACTGCTGGGTGAGGGTTAGTTCCGCCACGTCCTGAAACAGGCCCCACCCTGCTGGCGGAGCCTGCTGAATCGTGCGGGCCAGTGCCTGCGCCGGTTCGCCCCGGATCAGGGCATTCAGGATCTTCCGAAAGGGCTCTTCACCCAGTGCTTGGAGACGTTCAAAGGCCATGTTTCTCTCGGAGCCGGATTTCCAAATCCTTCCCTTCGATGCGTGCCGCCATACTGCCAATCTGCCTGATTTCGGCACGAATCTTCTCAAACTTCTGTTCAAGGCGCAGTTGACTCCACAGCACCACCAGCAGAATCGCAATGTACAGGAATTCAATCCACATCATCGTCCACTCATCACAATCTTTGCAGAATGAACGTGACGACATAGAGCACGATACAGGTCAGGATCAGGTTGACCACCGACAGGATCAAGAGAGTGCGAATGCTGACATCAGTGTTCATCGGATTCATCGTTGCAACACCGGATCCGTGGCCTCATCGTGATACACCAGCGTCCTGACGCCTGCGTCTTTGGCTTCTAAAAGTTTGCGAAGACAGACCGTCCGCTCGGGGTTCTGGGGAAACTTCTCCACTACCCACAGCGCGAGGGCGTGAAACGGTTGACTGGCCTGTTGCAGCCCCTCCGGCAAGTGCTTGTATTCAAAGAACTGCAACATCCGGTCAGGCATTAGAGGCCCGCCCACGGCATCGTCTGTCGCATCTTCGCCATGTCACACCCGACCAACCGCCCATCGCTGCCCATCGGATACGGCCCCACAAGCTGACTGGTGTTGTAATCCCAATACCCATCGGAAGCAATACTTGGCTTGGGCGTGAACAACTGTCCCTCGGGATAGGGGATATTCGGCGGCTGTTCGATCACGTTGGTGTGGAAGATGTGGCCCGGTGCGTACTTGTTGAGCGCATCAAGGCCCAATCCAGCATCGTCGCCTGTGATGCCGCTCTCCGTGCTCCCTACGGCATTGTCCCGAAACGTGAACGTGCCGTCTGGGTATTTAGACTCACCGCCAAACGCCAGATTGCGCCACATCGCCCACAGCCATGTGTTGTGATAAATGACCGTGGGTAGAAATGGCCGCGACGTCTGGATGCCACTCTGGCAAGACCAAATCACGTTATCGTGAATCGTGAGGTTGGTGCCCTGTACCGAGGGGTGGGTATCGTCAATCCCCAGCAGGTTGAACGCGAACCCTTCGCAGTAGCCGATGCTGTTGTACCGGATGGTCACGTCGCTGACCGTGTTCTGCGGATTGTTTCCATCTTGATTCCGCACGGTCAGTTGAATCGCGTGCCCGTCCTGCCCGCCCACCCAGCAGTTCTCAAAGATGTTAAACTCGATGAGCGCCCGCTGGATGACCTTGAGTTCAAAGAGATTTTTACACAGATGGTTGGGCAGATGCTTCCAGTCGAGCGGCTTGAAGCACTTGTTCAACCGGAACGTCAGGTCGCTGGGAATCAGGCCGGGAATGTTCGCCGTGGCTCCACCGGTAATGAAGTTCTCCCCTGCGCCTTCCAGATAGTTGCCTTCAATCCAGAACGGCCCCGGTCCCGCCCATGAAGCAATGCACTGGGCTTCGTCGCCAAAGAAAAACTTCTCCATGTAGCAGCGGGTGATACGGCTGTCGCCGGTATGCAGTCCAATCCCTCTGCGCCCACCGACATTCGGATCGCCAGACAGATAGCAGCGGTCCATCGTGATGCGCTGAGGGACTTGCCACCACTCGGTTTGCTCCGCACGTCCTAACTCCACATGCGTCCGCTCGGGGTTGTTCACGTTAGGCGCGAAGGCAATCCCATCCACGGTGTAATCATGGGCTCCGTCCTGACACGAAAGAACCGGATACTGCGTGTCCTGTGCCTTCAGTCTGGCATAAGGTTGCGCCTGTTCAGGCGTGATCCACGGCACTCCACTAGGCTCCGGTAACTCTCCGGCGGTTCGGAGCGTGACCCGGCTCGTGCCCTCCCGATACGGCAGCACAAAATTGCCCGTAAATGTCGCTCCGCGCTCCAAGTGAATCTCGACCGCACTCCCACTGCTTTTGGCGTCATCGAGCGTTTTCTGCACATCGCCGCCTGCGTTGACCGTGACTGTCGTCATACGTCTTCTCCTTCACTCGGAGGCTCTTTCATTCGTTCAAAAATCGACACGCCGCGTACGCGATGATTCGTACTCCGCCACAGGGCTATCGCCCCGCACCAGTGCCACATATCTTTACGATACATCGGGAGAACCGTATCCATCCACACCAGAAAGCCTCCCGGTCGCACCACGCGATGGACTTCGTGCAGGACTTTCCGTCGATCTGGCAGGGACGTGCCGTAATACTCCGCGTCAGCAGTCGAATAGGGGGTGTCGGCATAGACGCCATCGAACGCCCCTTCCTGAAACGGCAACGCCAACGCATTCGCCCGAATCCCCGGTCTGACTCGATCTGTCACTCTGATGTCCACGGTCACCCGTGCTCGGGTGGCTTCCTGCGGCAACGATCCGGAGAACAGGTGCAGAATGTTGTCCAAATCCGGAAACAGCGCCTGCAGCCGCTTCAGATACCCCGGTGGATAACTCCCATAATACCCGGTGCCCTTGTAGTCGTTGCCCAGAATCCAGTTGCCGGAGAGCCAGCGATCACTGGCCATCAGGTGGCTGTCCGGAAACTGCGGGAACGCATGCTTATACAGGACCGCTCGGTCATAGAGCGTCAGGGCCTTCTTGTTCGGGAGCAGATGCAGCATCAGGGTTTCCGATTCAACTGCTCCTGTTGCTCGATGGTGGCCGGGACCGTCCCGCTGCGGCCATACCACTGTTCACGCCGGGTGATGCCATCGTTCCATGCCTCCAGACAGCGGAGCAGGTACTGGGCCAAGATGAAGTCTGGTGTGTTGGACCCATTTTCCTGACTGTAGCGATTGATCAGGCTCTCCAACTCGCGTTCAAACGTCGGCGGGCGTTGGTCGATACCGGGTTTGCTAGGATCGTAGTCCACGGCACTCCTTGCTGCAATCAATTGCAAAGGGGCGATTATACTCGGCGGGGACGTTGTTGTCAAATTCCTGATGTTTTCCTCTCGGAGCACCAGTGCCCACACCATTTCCCGCTCCGAAATGGTCATCTGCTTCGGCGTCAGGGTGCCGTCCCGCCACGCCCGCAGGAGCCGCACGTCGTGCGGTCTTACTTCTCGATATTCGCCCACCGGGCCAGTGCCAGATCCTGCTTCGCTTCCGCCGCCTTCTGTACCGCGAGTTTGCGCGTGATGCTTGCGTCCTCTTCGGCGCGTCTGAGAATGCGGCGTTGTTCCGGGGGGCTGAGTTCACGCTTCTTGGTTTTGGGCATGTTGTTCTCCGGCCTTCTTTGCTCGCCAGTCATCCCATCGTTTTTTGGCCATTTTACGAGCGTTTTCTTGCTTTTCTGCCTTTGACATTACCGCATACTTCGCCTTGCCGCCTTTTGCCCCGAATTGCTTGGCTTCTGCAGCCGTCCACCTCGTGGACGTTTTATGCTTAGCGGCTACTTGGTCTTGTGGCTTTGGTAGTGGGGTTCCCAGCGGACGTGGATTCCATCCATCTTCATCATGCCATCCAGCTTCTGCACAAGAATATACGTTCCAATGCACTAACTTACACAGCCCGCACTTCACAATTTGGGGAGGCATGCTGGAGTCTACCGCTAAGCATAGATTCTTGTCAACCGCTAAGCATAGCCCTGTCAATAGGGTGGTGACTCGACCTTCCCGGCCAACCAACGATAGCCCCAGACACAGGCTCCGCCGACGAGCAATACGATCACAGCAGCAATCTTTTTCATGTTATCCCCAGCCCATTGGGCCATGATGCGGTGGGACTTTCCAACTGAATACTCTCGGGGGACTGAATCGCTGACCGGGCGCAAAGCGCACGATCATGGAGTCGAACAGGGCTCCCGTGGGTTTGGCAGTTTTTGGATCGAGCTTCGGAGCACCATCCTTCCAGAACGCAATCCGCTTGTCACAGAACCAGATTTCTGCCGCTCCACACAGGACATGGGTATGGAAGGCTTTGGTGATGCGGACGGGGAGCAGGAGGGTGGTGGCGAAGCCATAGATGGCCTCGTGCTTGGCCTTCTTGAGCATCTTGGCCACGAAAGGACCATAGGGAGGGTTGGAGTAGCCGGTCTTGCCATAGAACTTCCATGTGGTCTGCAGGGCGTCCTCTGCGAGATGAGAACCCGGACCAAACCACATGGAACACAGGGCATTGGAGAGGTGGGCGGTCAGGTCCACGTCGAACAGGCCGAAATCCTGTTGGAGCTTGTGAAACACCTGTGGAGGGGTCTGGAGGGTTTGGTTCTCCGGGGTGGTCAGGGCGGCGAACTTATCACGGGTGGTACGGTGCATAAAGCAAGTGACAGCCTCCCCGGCTGGCCTTTAGGATGTGGAATAGGCTAGTCTAGCATGGGTGTGAGAAGGGAAATTGAACGAATACGGAGCATCGAGCTACGACGTTTTCTCCGTGTAGATCCTGTCTAAGATTTCAAGCTGTCTGTCACTGAGGGTACCACGGGTCTGGTACTGCTCACTGATAGACTCTAAGAAATTTTCTTCCCACTTGGTCAGTGCCTTCGACGGTGACTCTAACGCTTGGAGCATGCTGTCGATCAGTTTCTGGGTGTCCGTCTTGGACGGGGGCATGGAAGACCTCTGGGGGTTCGACTTTACGGGTGTGGAGATGACAGGCGATAGCCGTCCCATACATGGGGAGGGGACCATCCTCATAGGCTCTGGCGGCGAGGCAGTACCCTTTGTGGGTATGCTCTCTCGTCCAGCGATTATGAGCCCAGATGCCCCAATCCTTCTTCCAGTGGTGACAGGAGTGACAGGTCAGCATAGAAGCTGGGTAGTGTACTCCCGGTCCCGCCGCCCGTCAATACCGCTATTGATGTAGGTCCCCCCTGTTACTTGGAACAGGGGTCAGTCTACGAAATCGACTTGTTCGGCTCTCGGACCCTTCGGCGCTTGTTGGGAGAGGAAGGTCACTTTCTGACCAATCACAATCGCATCGGGGTTCTCCACCGCACTGCGATGGAAGAAGTACTCGTAACCTTCGGCACTGATGAAGCCGAAGCCCTTCTCGGGCATCCACTTGATGATGGTGCCGGTGAGTCTGTCGTTGGTAGGTTTAGCCATAGCTACGCGAAATCGCCAATTTTCTTGTCGGACGTAATCTGTCGGAAATAACACTGGTGCGGGTACATGTGATCCACCAGTGCTCGATGCTCATCACAGAGGCTGATGGCTCCGGTCGGATTGTCTTCATCCGGGTTGCGTTTCTGGAAGGCGATGACCGTGGGTTCCTGATCACACCGCACAAGGGGCTTGGGACCGAAGGTCACCTCTCCTGAGGTATCGCGCCACTCACATTGACAGCGGGTCAGATCGGGAGGAGCCGTCAAGATGACGGCGGGTTCGCTCGATACCACCTGCTCATCGAGATAGCGCACCAGTTCCCGTTCGTCTTCGATGGGAATCAAGCCCTGTGCGTCCTCAATCTCGGGCTCGTCCTCTTCGTACTCCGGGTCTTTCTTCTTTTTTCCCACCGCCGCCTCCAACGAAAGAGAGGGCGGCTCGATGCCGCCCCCCGTCACCACGTCTTACCGGCTACCCGGACGGTTCGGACCTGACGGCCCCGGCCCGGTGGAGGGTCTGGTCTGTCCCGGCCTGTCATCGGGTCTGGACTCTCCCGGCTTGGTTCCCGGCAGATCCTGATTCGGACGATCCGGACGATCCGGACGTTCCACACCCGGCTTCGTCGGAGGCTGTGTGGGTTGCTGTGTGGGCTCTGTCGGTGTCGTGGTGGTGGTCGTAGTCGTAGGTTGCGACGGTGTCGAAGACGGAGGATTCGAAGAAGGGTTGTTGGCTGCAGTCATGAAGACTCCTTGAGAACGAAGGACGTCGCCCAGTGTAACCATGATGGTCCGTAGTGTCAATTGCAATCAGTTGCACGAACTTAGCAGTTGAACGTGAGCAGCAGATTCGTAATCATGGCCAGCGTGGCAAGGATGGCAAACAACTCAGGCATCGCAATCGCTGCGACACCCGCGAAGTACCCATACCCGATGATCATCGACTGGAACGCGATCACGTCAGCCCGGAGCGCATTGCACGTCGCGGACATATCCGGACCCTGCGCGAAGATCACATTGGGTATGGTCAACACCGCAATGAACAGGGCCACCCACATCATCGTGAACCGAGCCTGAAACAATCGCTTCAGTTTCATCACTCACCTCCGGATAATCCCTGTGCATTGAGTTGGCGTGGGTTCCGTCATTTTATGTGTTTATCGCCACCCACAAGCATTCACACAACCTTCGAAGATGCGGCTGGGCACGTACCTTCGACCGGAGACTGGGGGGTCACTTACTTCGTCGGCACCGTCCGCTGACCGGGCACACCGGGTGTACCACTGGTGCCCTTGTCACCCTTGTCCGTGGGCTTGTGGAATTCATCGGGCAAGTTGGTGGGCTTGTCGCTCGGGCGATTCGGATCGGGTTTGCCGCCTTTGTCTCCGGGCATGCTGTTCTCCTTTATTGCGGAAATACCACATCACGGGAGCCTTGCCGCAATTCCCGAAAATCAAGCAAGGCTTGGGCCGCTTTGTTCTCGGACAGACCTACTTTGGTGGTGAGAAATCGGTAGAGCAGGGTATCCGACACAGCCGCTTCAATGGCTTGTGACAACATGCCATGGACTTCGCGGGCCTTGTCCAGATCCATCTGGGTCTTTTCCCGGTTCAGCGTGAATTCCACCATGCCTTGCTTGGTACGCTGACTCAGGATGGTGGCGATTTCGATATGACACAGCCCATCATCCATGGGCTGCATCAACCGCTTCAGTTCATTCCGGGCCGATGCCACGGCAGCGGCTTGGAAATCGTGATGCCCGTCACGCAAAGTGCGTTGGGCATCACTCAGCATGTCATCGAGTGATTGGGGCATCAGTTTCTGACTCGGGCGTCCGGAGCGCCACACGAGCCGGATGAGAGCAATTCAAGATCGTGCCGGTATGGCCCTCATTGACCAGTGGCGTCACACGCCACACGTTCGGCACGAGACTGTCTCGCGTATGCTCGTACCGATAGTGTGGCGTGTTCTCCACCTTAGCCCTCGACCGGGGCCACCGTAATGTCGTACATCGGGAACTTCTCCGCGATGCGCTTCAGGAGCGGTTCGAAGCCCGTGGTGTCAATGACCTCGTCCAGCGAGAACGGCTTCTGGACGGTGTTCGTGCCACCCACGTACCCGGCGCAGATGTTCTCCAGCGCCACGGTGTCGTACTCCGTGTGCAGTTCGCCCTTGGCCTTGGCCAGCGCCTGCGTGACCGCTTCGGCCTGATCGGGCTTCAGCTTGAACGTCATCTTGACGACTTCGTCCGTGGTCTTGGCGGTCTTCTCGTCGCCCTCCGTGGGCTTGAGCGCCTTGATCGCCGCCTGCAGTTCCACGACCGTCAGCTTCTCGGCCTTGGCCACCCAGTCGTCCACGTTCTCCGGCGTGATGATCGGAGCCAGATCCTTGAGCTTGGTCCAGCCCAGATGGCTGACCTTGTCCCACGGGATCATCTTGGTGACGAGGTTGTCGTAGATGCTGACGAGATAGCGGGCCTTGCGGCCCTGAAAGCCGTACTTCTCGTACACGAAGTCATCGAAGTAATCGAAGCCTTCGAACCACGAGTTGTCGTTGATGAGCTTGAGCACCCCACCGAGCTTGAAGTAGTTGACTTCAATGTTCTCGGCCAGATTCTCCGCCATGTTGAGCGCCTTCGTCTTGCTCAGGCTCTCCACTTCATGGGCGATGTCGAGAATCAGGTTGCCCGTCTTCTCGGTCTTCTTCTTCCCGATGGTCGTGGTGTCGGGCTTTTCCTCGACTACCGCGCCTGCCGCTGCTTCTGCCATGTGAATTCCTCCGAATTCCAAAAATTGAACCTGACATATGATGCCATGAGGGGCATCAGTTTGTCAACTGTTCAAAATCGTTAGGAAATCCCTACGCGGGGACTGCCTCCGGCTGGGCCTTCTTGCCCTTCTTGCCCTTGGCCACTGCCTTGGGCGCGGGGGGCGCGGCCTTCGTCGCCTTGGCCTTCTTCTCCCCGGAATCGAAGGTGATGCCCGGAAAATCCTTCTTCATGCGGGCAAACTTGGCATCCATCACCGTGACCGGGGGCTCACCGGTCAGATCGAAGCACAGCCGCCAGTACACGTCGATGGCTCCGGACAGGAACGAGCGGATCTGGTTCTGCCGCTCCATCTCTGCGGCCTGCTCAGCGGCCACGTCCACGACCTCCACGTTCCGCTCTTCCTTGGCCCCGCCCTTCTGGGGCATGGGGACCATCTTCTTGACCGTGGTCATCGTGGGGCTCACGAACAGGCTCTGCTCCGCCTGCCGAAGGATATCCGTCGCCAGACTGTCCAACTGCAGGATGGCGGATCCGCGAGTGCCTACGAGCTTGGCCTTCTTGGTGCTCGATGGCAGCTTGACCTTCAGCACGCGAGCAATCGCCGTCAGGTCGTAGCCGATATCGCCCAGTGTCGCCGTGGCGTGATCCTTCATCTCCTGTGTCTGCGGCAGACCCAGCAGATACTGTCCCATGATCTGCAGCAACTGCCCCGTGTGGCCTTTGAGCCCCACGGCACCCCGCACCACCTGTGTCCGCACCGTGTTCTTCGACACCATCCGCAGAGCGGTCTTGGTGGCCTTCACCGGCAGCGTCTTCGCCACATTCCGTCGAAATGTCCCGATTTGCATCACATCAACTCCTTTCCACTCCTTGGAGGGTCTAACATCGTTCCAAGACTGGCCCACCCAATAGTTACGCCTTGCACATTCCGAATCGCATCCCACCCGAGTTGTGCCATCTGGGCGAGTGCGTACGCATCGACAATATCGTGTGAATGACTCTGATACGCCCAGCGTTGCTTGACGGACAGGGCCATCATGTCCTTGGTCGCATTGCCCTTGCCCGTGGTCCACTTCTTCAGGACCGTGGGCGGGACTTCCACCCATGGAATCCCCAGCGTATAGAGCACGCTACGCACCATGGTGCCGACTTCGACCAGCTTTACGAACGCACCGACGTTCCTGACGTAGGCATAGCCCTCAATGGCCACGAACGCTGGTTGCCAGATTTGCAACGTCTCTGCCACCTCGTTGGCAATCAGTTGCAATCTGAGGTAGCCCCGCTCGTTGGGCACCTGAACCGTCTTGCCCCGATCCTCCTCATCCCCAACCAGCGCCATGCCCGTGCAGGTCGCACAATCAAGCCCTACGGTCTTCATTCACTCTTTCAGAGTGATCGTCAAGGTCCGAAACAACTGCGTGATGGGCACCCCGCACGAGCAGTGCCAGTGCTCCTGTCCCGATTGACGTAAGAACACCTCCCACGCGACTCGGGCTTGTTCCAGCGTCTCGGCTCGCTCATACAACGAACGCCACATGACTTCCATGTCCAGCATTCGCAGGCGGCGATGCCTCCAGAGCGACCACCGTGAACAAGGCGTAGACCCGGCAATCCTCACGCACGTCTCTCGCTTTACTTCAGAAACAAATTAGAATGTCCGACCTCGACGCTGACACCATCGTCAATCTGCGTGATAATCAGCCCCATGTTGATCCGACGGCTGGTGTCATCCGTCCAACTCCCCAGCCCAGTCGGATTCGTGGCACTGGTCTTATAGAAGGTCGTGCCGAGTTCTATCATGTTCAAGACCGCTGGGTTGTCAAAGATACGCTCCCGCACGGTCAGCGCCGTCGCGCCGGGTTTCACCACGAGACGATAGGTCACCCCGGCACTCAAAACAATGGGCGTGGTAATCAGGTACTGCGCGGGACCGGCAGTGGCCAGCGATTTGTCGGCGTCTATGGCCGTAGTTGAGAGCGGCGTCACGCCGTCAGGCCCATACACCACAAAATCGAAATCGCCGCCTGCCACCCAGTTGGTCTGCACCCAGAAGCCACCGAGCGTCATCCGAGCGGCGGGAGTAAAGCTGTTCCCCACCTGATTGGGAGATAAAGCACTGGAAACACTCAGCGTATTCACGGATTCTTCGATGAACGCATCCGATCCACACCACTCGTAACTGCCATCACTGTATTTGACGCCAATCGCGCACAAGGCAGCGTTCTTGACCCATGCCCCCGTGTTGAAGACGTCGCTGTAGGGGAAAAAGAATGATGGAATAGATCCCCACCGCGAAATGTTGCCGACAAAGGGTGTCGCCCAGACAATCACGGCGGCAAGGTAATCGCCCCGCGTGACGACCGCGTCAGCGGTAAAGTCAGCCGACTCCTTGAAGATCAGGTCGTCGGCGGAACCAAGGACGAGATTTGCGTTGGTGTTAGTCCCAAAGAGCGTGCCTGACGGGTCACCCGTCGCATTCACCGTTTCAAGACGGGCGTCAAGCGTAGCGCCGGTCGTAATATTAGCGGTCACGCAGACGATCCGGCGGATCAGACCGGTTTTCGGGGCTTGGAAAATTTGCGCGGCCTTCTCACCCACCGCATCAATCAGGACTCCTGAATAACCGGGTGTCGTCCCAGTCGTGGTGTTCGGGCCACGACCGGGGAGCACGATGGGGCCAACATTCACAAGAGTCATTGCAATAGCTACTCTTCAGGAGAGGGCGGATATTTCCCTGCCACATACTGGCCTGAAAAACAGGGCTGACAGACGCTGCACTGCTTGGCGATCTTGTCCAGCGCCGTCGCGCAAATGCCCGCAGGTAACATGCCGGTCTGCCGAAAGTTTTTCAACGCGGAGGCTCGCTTCAGGAATTCGGCCAGATCAGCGTCGTTGCGCTTGACGACAAATTCCTTGAAGGGCAGAATCTCATTCCACTCCGCATTGAGCTTTCCATAGCCACGACTAATATACAGCACTCTCGCTTCCGTCGTGCAAATTTTTTCTTTGTGGGGATGGTGGGATTCGTCCAGTATCTTCAGGTAGAGGTTAGTTCGGAGCCGATGTTCGGGGAAGGGCACGACAATGGTGTCAAACTCCGCCGGGTTCAAGGTCTTCAACTCGGTCACAATCAGTTGCGGTGCTCCGATATTGAACAGGGCATCAATGCCCCCCTGAAGGCCATACTCCGGGGCTTCGACCACGGTCTGCAGATGCTGCCACCAATGCTTCTTGCCGGTCGTACAGCACCCCGTGGGCTTGGGCACCATGGACCGCTGCTCCCCGCACAACCGGCACCGCCAGTTACCCACCACCGCTTGGCCTGCCCACTCCTCAATCAACGTCTGCTCGACCAGCAGGCCCATCTGGTAGGTCACGTCCATGGCGGTCGCAATCCTATCCATGGGTGGCTCTTTCTCAAACAGGTCGAACAGTGCCCACCGCTTAGGGCAGAAATCCACCTTGGTCACATCAGAGGCATGGAGCACGGCCATCGAGCGGCCCCGCTGGGGACCGCCCAGTTGCTGCTTCAGCACGCTGATGATGCTCTGCTTCGGGCGTGTGGCCTTATGCAGAGCGTTGTGCAGCCACGACACCGGAGCCATGGTCATCGAGCGGGCGGAAAGGGTTGCGCGGACGGGGGCTCTGACGCAATCCGAATCTCCACGCGCTTCCCACCGTGCTCATCAGCATGCCAACGTGGGAGCATCGAATGCTCCGACAGGACTTCCACGCCCGGACCCTCTGCTCCGACCACCATCCCGATGATGTGATCGTTGTGCCACAGTTCGATCACACCCGGTGCCAGTCCTTGTCTCAACTCAGTCTTCACTCGTCAACTCCTGAAATACCGCCATGGGCAGCACTACCCACTCCGCATAGTGCTTCATCCGGGCCATGCCTGCATTGTCCACAAACGACACCGTGACGGCAGGCGTCTGTCCATGGTCCAAGGCTTCGTGGGCAATCTTCACCAGCCACGCCATGTCTAACAGCAGGCAGTGGGTGACGGTGCTCTTCATCTCCATGCGAAAGTTCCGCAAACTCGCATCCGACTTGGTCGCTCGGGTGGCTCCGGAATTCGGGTGCAGACGTGCGCCGATCTTCTTGGCCACTCGCTTTTCGGATTTCTTGCCATGGGGGTTCTTCCCCGCATTGGCCAGTCGATCCAGATACGGGTTGCTAGCCATCGGGCTTCTTCTCGATCTTCAACTTCTTTGCTGCTTTTGCAGCCTCTTCGCGGGTCTTCGCCGCTGGCTTTTCCACCACAGCCTCCAACGGAGCCGGATTCTCTGAGGCTTTGGACCGGGACTCGGTCGTGGCGTCCACGTTGGTCTTGGTCACATCCGGATCGGGCTTGATCGCGTCCACATCGACGTTGGTCGTGGTGACACTCACGTTCGACTTAGACGTTGGGGTCTTCTGATCCATCTTCCACCTCAACTTCTACAACCGTGCCCGGTGCTACGTCCTTGGGCGAGTAATCAGTTTCTTCAACCAGCACCATCTTGTCCTTGTAGGACTCGATCACCATCCCCTGCAGCACCCGCTTGAACTTCTCGTCCTTCATGTACCGCTCTTGCATGGCGGTCAGCGTCGGAAACTCCGTCTTCTGAATGACATAGCCCTTGGGCGTCTTTGCCAGCAAATTCAGGGCCTGCAGATGCGACTTCACCATGTTGAAGCTGTCGGTGTCCCCGATCTGCAAATCATCATGGGCATGCACACACAGGCTGAAGTCAAAGGCCGCTGCGCGGACGGGAATCTTCGCCTTCTTCACCGTGACCTTGGTGTCCTTGAACATCACCGTGTTGGTGGCTTTGTTGAGGACGTTCTTGGCGCTCAGACGCACTCGGAGACTGGACAGGAACTTCTGGGCTTCGCCTCCGGGCATGGTTTCCGGATCCCCAAACATCACGCCGGGTTTGAACCGGGTCTGGTTGATCAGCAACACACAGGGATCATGGTCCCGCTTCTGCTCTTCACAGAAGGCGATCATCAGCTTGTTCACCATGCGCTTGATCAAGAGAGCAGACGATCCAATGTCGTATTGCTCGACGCTGTTGGCGATTTCCTTCGACGCGATGAGTCCTGCCATTGAATCAACCACGACAATAGCGACATCCTCAGCGCGTACCAAAGCATCAACAAGGTCGATGGCTTCTTCACCATAGCCCGCCTGCACGACATGCAGGGCCTTGGTGTCCACGCCCATCTTCTCGGCCCAGATGGGATCGAAGGACTGCTCCACGTTGACCCAGATGGCCTTGTTGCACGGGGGTGTTTGCCGTTGCGCGGCAGCGACAGCCTTGAGGCAGAGATTGGTCTTGTTGCTCGATTCTGGTCCATAGACGATGCTGTATCGCCCACAGGGAAATCCTCCGCCGGAGTAGAAATCGAATTCGAAGATGCCCGTAGGCAAACGGCGGACCACAGGGATCTTGTTGCCCCGGACCACCACCTTATCGCCTTTGTCTTTGCGAATGCCTGCAAGGACGTCGTTCAACGTGCCGGATGGCGGCTTGCCCCTCACGTCTTTCTTCTTGACAGGCGAGTCGGGCACAGGCTGACCCGTCGAAGGTTTCACCACAAGCGCCACATGCACTCCTTGCGAACGGGTAGACTGACAGATACAGAAGGGCTTGTCAACTACTCTTTGGCTTGGGCCACGGCTTCGTTGATCTTGTTCGACACCCATTCCGTCGCGTAGGTGTAGGCTTCTTCCAGCGTATCTTTACTGCACGGCACCGTGATGGTCACGCCCACCCGTGCCGTCTCGTAGTTGCCGAGATTCATCACTCGGCCCCCTTCGACACGGATGGACATGCCATCGGAGAAGAC
>Ga0184611_1000011_pt1 | contig 43927 bp, 55 predicted proteins | sample PLM3_5_coex_FD_133162 | JGI IMG/M metagenome (GOLD analysis project Ga0184611, IMG submission 133162) | Groundwater sediment microbial communities from an aquifer in East River, Colorado, USA - PLM3_5_coex | ecosystem: Environmental > Terrestrial > Soil > Riparian zone | place: USA: East River...
GCTGACCGTTGTTCAAGATGTTTGCGCGCATGTTGGGGTGACGTATCCCAACTCAGTCTTCTCAAACATCGCCAGCAACAGGTCGATGCAGGAGATGCTGGCGGTCGCCAACGAGCAGGCGCAACGCATCGCCTACGACCATCGCGATTGGACGAAGCTGCGGACCTACGCGCAGATCGATGGCGATGCCGTATGGGTGCCGCCGCAGCCAGATCCGGCTGCGGTGCTGACCGGGACCACGGCGTTCAATCTGCCTGCCAACTACAAGCGCATGCTGCTGACATCGAACCTGTGGCTGTCCACCTCGACGCACCAGCCGGTGCGCTTCATCCCCGACACCGACGAGTGGCTGCGGCGCCGCATCAACAGCTCGACCGGATCGTGGGGCGAGTGGACGCTGCTTGGCGGCAAGATCCACATTTTTCCGGTGATGAGTGCCGGTGTTACGGCTCGCTACATGTACCTCGACAAGAATTGCATCGACCTCGCCAGCGGCGGGCGCAGCGACACGTTCTCAAACGACAGCGACACGTTCACGCTCGACGAGCGATTGTTGAAATTAGGAATGATCTGGCAGTGGAAGGCCAACAAGGGTGCGCCATACGCGGAGGACATGTCCACGTTTGCTGACGCCCTCGCATCCGTAATGGGACGCGACAGCCCGGCGCCGATCCTTGTTGTCGGCCCCACGCTGCGTCCAACCGGCTTTGGCGTATGGGGGTACTAGATGCCCTATTCCTCCACCCCAGGTGAGATCCCGCCGTTCAACGGCGCCTTCAACATCGCGCTGCAAGGGCCGCCGGGACCGCAAGGCCCGCAAGGACCGCAGGGTCCGTATGGGCCGGAAGGCCCCAAGGGCGATACCGGCGCCGACAGCGTAGTGCCTGGACCGGAAGGGCCACAGGGCATCCAGGGGGTAAAGGGCGACAAGGGCGACAAGGGTGACCAGGGTGATCCTGGCCCGGCGGGTGATCCTGAGACGGTCATGGACACGGTCGCCGGTATGCTGGTGGCTGGAACGAATATCTCGCTGGTCTACGACGACCCAGGCAACAAGCTGACAGTCTCATCGACATCAGGCTTTGATGCCGAGGCGGTCGATGACCGTGTCGCCAATCTTCTGGTGGCTGGCACCAACATCACGTTGAGCTACGACGACCCCGGCAACAAGCTGACCATCAACGGCACGGGTGCCGGTAATGCGGCAGGAATAACATTCCCGCCGAGTGGCAACATTGCTGGCAGCAATGTCGAAGCTGCGATTAAAGAGCTGGATACCGAGAAGGTCGCCAAGGCTGGCGACACGATGGGTCCAGGTACGTTGACGCTTCCGGGTAATGCAACGCTGCCGTTGCAGGCCGTGCCATTGCAGCAGCTCAGCGCAGCAATCGCCGCCATCCCAGCGCCACCGCAGCCGCTCTACATCAGCGACACGGCACCGGCTGGCGCACCCGACAATGCCATGTGGTGGGAGAGTGACACAGCACTTCTCTACGTCCGCTACAACGATGGTGTCGGCCCGTCGCAGTGGGTTCAGGCCGTGGCCGCGCCTGCCATCGACACGTCTGCTTTCGTCATGAAGGCTGGCGACACTATGGCGGGACACTTGTCGCTGCCAATTACGCCTGCCGCCGCCAATGCGGTTCGTAAGGACTACGTTGACAACGCAATCGTAGCTTACGCCACACCGTTCGATGCATTCGCTTACAACGGCATTCAGGTCAACGGCGGTGCTGAGGTCAATCAGCAATATCCAACTGGAGGTGGACAGTCTGTAGCCGGAACATATTTTTGTGATGGTTGGATTATGTTATCTTCAGGAATAGTCTCTCTCGGTAGCCAGGATTACGCTACTCCTAATTTTGGCTTCTCCGGTCGCATCTATGCCCAAGCTACAACAGCCAAGCCATCGCTGGCGGCTGGCGATTATTTGACACTGTCGCACCGCATCGAGGGCTACCGAATGGCCCGGCTGGCGTGGGGAACGCCAGATGCGCGGCCAATCACAATATGTTTTTGGAGCCAACATTCTGTTGCTGGAACGTACAGCGTAGTCATCAACAGCAGTGGATCGACACGCTCCTACGCAGCAACTTACACGCAGAATGTAGCTAATGCGTTTGAATACAAGACAATTACTATTCCCGGCGACACGACGGGAACGTGGCTAAAGGACAATGGAATAGGATTATCTATTCATTTTACGGCTAGTTGCGGATCAACCTACACCGCGCCAGCGGCCAATACATGGTACAGCGCGAACTATGTTTCAGCGCCTGGGCAAGTAAATGTTGCCGCCGCACTGAGCCAATATTTGATTTTGCGCGGCATCGTTGTTTTACCAGGAACGCAGGGGCCGACTGCCGCACAGTCGCCGTTGATAATGCGCCCATATGATCAAGAGCTGCTGACGTGCAAGCGATACTGGCAATGGATGCCGCCGTGTGCTGGACAATTTTACGCCAATACATCAGTGCAACTTTTTTCTGCATTTTCTGAAATGCGCGCCGCGCCAGCATTCGGTTTTTCCGGCGCAGCAGTTTTAACGAACCCGTCATATGGGAATTACACCATAACCGGGCTGCTCGCTAACAACCTGACCACAATAGGCGGCACCGTCAATGTGACCACAAGTGCAGGCACTGCCACTTATCCAGTGTTTCTACAAAATGCCAAAGGCGTGACTTTGGACGCGAGGCTGTGATGGGTATCAACTTTCCATCCGCGCCAGCCATCAACGACCTCTACCCGACACCGGCTGTCGCTGGTATTCCGCAGTACAAGTGGAACGGCGCGGCGTGGGTCGCCATAGATCCTGCATCGCAGTTCGTCGCCAAGGGCGGCGACACCATGACGGGATTGCTTGTGCTGAGCGGCAATCCGTCTGCGGCGCTGCATGCCGCACCCAAGCAATACATCGACGGCCTGTTTGTCCAAAGCGACACGCCGCCATCGTCGCCAACCGCGCAGACGCAGTGGTTCGATACCGTTGGCGGCCAGCTCTACATTCGTTTCGGCACGGCGTGGGTTGCCGCCAACAGCGGCTAGGGGAGAACAATGGCTGTCGATTTCAGTTACGCGGCGATGATGCAGGGCCAAGCGCAATCGCTACAGCAGGCAATCGATCTGCTGTCTGGCGGCGGTCGCATCACCATCATGCACTGCGCCACCGCTGCCGGTGAAATGCCCGGCATCGAGGTGATGGTGAACACCGCCGACGTTGTGCTGCCGCCTGAGATAATCGCCGCCATCACCGACGCGATGGCGGTGCAACTCGACGATCTCACGTCTCGCGTTAAGGCCGAGCTGCACTCGTTGCAGGAGAAGGCCTGATGCTTTCATTCCCCGTCAGTCCTGGCCTGGGGCAGCGATTTCAGGGCTGGACGTGGGACGGCGTCAAGTGGACGCCGACGAAGAACGACCGCGCACCAAAGTGCGGCCTGCTGAAGCTGAATGGCTCGTCGCCATCGAACGCTCTGATCTTCGTCCCGTACAAAGGCGACGACATCAAAATCAATGGATTGATTTATCGAATACCGGCGGGCGGCATCGTCGCCACCTACAACAACCTCTATCTGGAGAAGGTACCGGGTTCGACGCTGGCTATTGGTAACACCTACTTCATCTACGCCTTCGTCGTTAACAACGCCGTGCAGCTTAATTTTTCTGCCAACGGCCACGCGACATCGTCCACCGCAGGCAATGTCGGCACCGAAATACGTTCCGGCGACGACACCCAGACGCTTGTAGGCGTAGTTGTAACCGGCGGCTCAGCGCCAAATATTTTCTATGACAGCGTTTTGTTTCGCTACTTGCGGTCTTGGTTCAACCGGCCTCGCATGGTGCTGTCTGCTGCCACAAACGGACCTGGGCCTGCCGGTGCGCCGCAGGCAGTTCTTGGTCTTGGCTGGATGAGTTTCTTTGACGACAGCTACGTTGCCGACTGCATGTGGTGGGGTACATCAACTGTATCAGGTAACATCTTCGCAAGTTTCAGACTAAACGGCGTTGATACTGGCGGCTCGTTTGGCTGCTCTACGCCACACCAGACCGGCGCATACAGAACCTCGATAGGTCGCACCGCCGGTACTCCGGTAGACGGCTACAACAATCTCAACATGATGATCAGGACCGATTACGGGGCTGATCCTAATGGGTACTATTGGAATATGGCCACGGTGGCGGGGCCTTACTGATGCTGTCATTCCCCACCTCACCGACAATCGGCCAGCAGTTTCAGACGTGGAGCTGGGACGGCACTAAGTGGTCGCCAACCTCGATGCTGCTGTCGCCGGATTGCGGCTACTTTGGCATTGTCGGTTCGTCGCCAAGCAACTCAGTGCGCTACGCACCGCTCAACGGCGATCTCATTCGCATCAACGGCATCAACTACAAAATCCCGGCTGCCGGGATCACGGCGGCCTACAACAACTGCTTCGTGAACGGCGTCGCCGGTCAAACGCTTGGCATTGGCGGCACCTATTTTGTCTATGCGTTCCTCCATGCCACGCTTGGAGTGCAGCTCGATTTCAAGCCGAGGCTTACCGGCAGCGACCACGTCCCATCGACGCAGGCTGGGAATGTCGGCACCGAGATTTACAACGGCGACAACAGCCGCTCCCTGGTTGGCATGGTCTATACCGGCGGCGGCGCCGGTACGCCGTTCTACGACCAGACTAGCGACCGCCTGACCCGATCATGGTTCAACCGCCGCGCCGCAGGCTTGCTTGTCGGTGGCGGCGGCGTTTTCGGCAGTCCATCGTATACGCTGCAAACCGTTGTCTCGATGGTGGCATTTGCGGGCGAGAGCGCGACCGTCAACGGATCGTGGTATGGCACCGCAGACACATGGAACAACGCCAATATTATTTTTAACCTTATGGGTGTTGGATACGTTGGAACGTCTGGCGCGGTTACGACCGTTCACACCACGGCTGCATACGAAAACATGACGGCAATGGCGTCAGTCGTACTGACCAACGACGGGCTTAACCAGCTTGGCTTGTACTGCGCTATGGGCGCCGGATCGTGTAGCGGAAGTTGCGCCATCAACGGAGAGCTGGGATGAGCGTTCATCAGGGCTTCCGCCGTCAGCCGGTGCCGCCGCAAGTCGCGCAGCAGCACAAGGCCATCACCATTCCGGCGCCGACAGCCGGGCTGACCGACAGCGACAACCTTGCCTTCATGAAGCCCGCCACTGCCGTGGTGCTGGACAACTGGGTGCCGACGCTGCGCGGCATCAAGCTGCGTGGCGGCTTCATCCGGCACTGCGATCTGCATGCGCTCGACGCCACGGTGCCGCCGGTCCCGTCGCCGCTCCGCAAGCCCATCATCTCAGGGTTTGAGTACATCGACGCGGCGTCCCGGCGGATCTTCGCAGCCCAGGCCGACAAGCTGTTCGATGTTACGTCCGCCACGCCGATACTGGTAAAGAGCGGGCAGGCGAGCGGCAACTACGTTGGCTCGCAGATGGCTAATGCCAGCGGCGACCACATGCTGGTGGCGAATGAGGCTGGCGACTATCTGCTGCACTTCGATGGCCTGACGTGGACGACGTTTGACGCCAGCCAGCTCGTCACCAATCCCATCGTGACGCCGCCGCCGAGCTGCGCCACCGGCCACAACCTCTCTTACGTCTGCAAGTACCGCAACCGCTTCTTCTTCATTGAAGGGGGGACGATGAATGCGTGGTACCTGGGCATCGACAGCCACCAGGGCCAGCTCAACATCATCCCGCTGGCAGGCGCCGCTGCGCGTGGCGGCAAGCTGCTGTTTATAGCGGTGTGGTCCGGGGACACGGGAGACGGCGTGGACGACAAGCTGGTCTTCATGACAAATCTTGGCGAGGCCATCGTGTTCACCGGCAGCAACCCGGCAGACCCGGCCAACTGGCGCCAGGAAGGGCGCTTCCAGATCCCGCTGCCGATGGGAATGAACGCACACATAAACCTGGGCGGCGATCTGCTTGTCGCCACGCTCGACGGCATCGTGCCGATGAGCGGCGCCATCAGCAAGGACGCGGGCCAGCTCGACTTCGCCATGATCACTGTCGGCATCCGCAACATGTGGCGGCAGGAGGCGATGAGTAAACGCTTCTTTCCGTGGTCGATGAAACGCTGGGACGAGTACGGCGGCATGTTCGTGACGTGGCCGGGCGGCAGTGTCGGCAATCGCCGTTGCGCCGTAGTGAACACCGCGACCGGCGCGTGGTGCCGCTTTGTCGGCTACGACGCCACATGCTTCATGCAGCTCGCTGGCGACCTGTTCTTTGGAACGCAAGACGGCATCGTCATGCAGGCTGACCGTACTGGCTATGATGATGGCAAGCCGTACATCTGCACGATGGTTGGCGGCTGGGGCATGTTTGGCCAGCAGGCGCAGACCAAGACGTGGTCGCAGGCCAGGGCGCAATTCGCAGCCCGCCCCGGCGAGCCGTTCATTCCGCAGATAAGTTCATGCACCGACTACACGCTCAACCTTCCGGCGGCGCCATCCGCTGGCATCGATAGTGGCCGGGCCGATGTCTGGGACCAGGGGCTGTGGGATCAGATGCTGTGGGACGCAGCGGCGCTTCCGTCGCCAACGGTGCGAAACACCGGCTGGGTGTCGATAGGCTCAACAGGCTTCTCGCATGCACCCGTGGTGCAAGTTACAATGGCCCAGGGGGCCAAGCCGAATGTTGAGCTGATTGCCATCGACGGCCTGTATTGGGCCGTTGGCACGAACGTATAGGGGCAAGCATGGCTGACGCACCTCCTCCCACACCGACACCAGCCGCGCCCGGCAACATTTTCGAGGGCTACCAAGCCGGTGACCCGTCCGACATGTTTGCGCCCGCCTACCTCAAGGGCTTCGCGCCATCCGAGAAGGCGCTGGCGGCGTGGACTGCGTACAATCACCAGCCCGGCATCGTCGAAGCATCACGCATGCCGAACCTGTACGTCGATCCGGCGGCAAGCCCGATGTCAGCAGGCGACGGCGTCTACGGCGGCCCGATACCGCTACAGCAAACCTACGGCGACAATCGCGGCATGGTTGACCCGGAGGCGCTGCGCGTGGCGGCGCAAGGCGGCCACTACGACATCGAAGGCAGACGCGCCGCGATCGCCGCTCGCCTTGCCGAGAATGAGCGGCTGAAGGCGCCAAAGGCGCTGGAGGCGCTGGTGGAAGCCACCAAGCCACGCGATCCGATGGAAATGTACAAGTGGCCCTACGCGGGAGATCAGAGCTGATGCTGCGCTACGTTTATGGGCAGGATGAACTAGTCGCGAAAGCTGTGGCGCAGCTCATCCCGCATGTCGGCAACTACGGGTTTGGCAGCGCAGCCAAGGCCATTGGCGTGATCGATGAAGAGGGATTGCTTATCGGCGGTCTGGTCTATCACAACTACGACCCGCAGGCCGAGGTGATCGAAATAAGCGGTGCCGCCACCAACTCTCGCTGGCTAACCCGTGAGACGATCCGGCGCATGTACCAATATCCGTTTCATACTTGCGCGTGTCAGATGATTTTTCAACGCACCCCGGCTGACAGCGTGAAGCTGCTGGGACAGCTTGCTGCATACGATTACACATTTATCAAAGTGCCTCGCATGTTTGGCCGCCACCGCGACGGCGTTCTCTGCACACTCACATACGAAGATTGGTGCAACAACAAGTTCAACCAGCGGCTCAAGCATCATCTCGTCGATGCACCGCAAGAGGAGGCTGCCTAATGCCGATGTACAGCGCGGGTGGCCCGGCCATGATGGGCGGCGGTGGCGGAAACACCAACGGCGTTCGTGACGCCATCACCCAGGCCCTGATGAATGTGCAATCACCACAGCCCCGCACCGAGATGCCGGGCGCACAACCCGGCATGCCGGGCATGGGTGCGCCGCCTGCACCGGGCGGCATTCCTCCAGGCGTGACAGCACCTCCCGCAATGCCTGGGGCGGGTGGCGGCATGTCTGCAAGCATGCCGCCACCTGGGGGCGTCATGCCGCCGCCAATGCCAGCGGGACAGACGCCGCCGCCGATGCCGGGAGGCGCTCCGGTGGGACCGCCGCCGCGTGTGCCTAACATGGTGGGACAGGCGCCGATCGATCCGACGATGGGAACGCAGATGCCCGGCGGGCCGGGCCAGCTAGGACGATACTGATGGGCGGAAAATCCTCTCCACCTCCAGCACCTAATCCGCAAGACACGGCGCGAGCATCGACCTCGACGAACGTGGCGACAAGCATTGCGAATGCAATGCTAAACAATACCAATCAGGTCACGCCGGAAGGCTCGCTCAGCTACAATCAAACCGGGAATTATAACTGGCACGACCCATACACAAATTTGGACGTGAATATTCCTACGTTCACGGCAACACAGCAGCGTTCGCCACAAGCGCAAGCCATCGAAGATCAAAACCAAGCAGCCAAAATGAATTTGGCTGGCATGGCGAATACGCAGAGCGGGCGCCTGTCCAAGCTGCTCGCCAACGATCTCGATGTCAGCGGCGCACCAGCCGCTGGCGATCCAAACCAGATCACCGGCATCGACAAGGCCGCCACGACGTTTGCCGATGTCGGATCGCAGCAGCGCACGTTTGGCGATGCTGGCGACATCACCAAGAGCTACGGCGCTGGCGACTTCAGCCAGGACCGGCAGCGCGTCGAAGACAGTTTGATGGGGCGCATCAATCCGCAGCTCGCCAGGGAGCGCGGCAACATCGAGCAGCGGCTCGCGGACCAGGGCATCCGCTACGGCTCGCAGGCCTACACGGCTGCAATGGACGACTACAACCGGCAAGCCACCGACACCCGCTTTGGTGCGATTGGTGCAGCCGGGCAAGAACAGCAGCGCATGATGGACATGGCGGCCCAGAGAGCTGGGTTCGAGAACGCCGCGCAGCAGCAGGAGTATCAGCAGCAACAAGGTCGCGGCGCGTTCGCCAACCAAGCGCAAAGCACCGACTTCCAGCAAGCCGCTGCTCGAGGTGAGTTTCAGAACGCTGGCCTCGCACAGCAAGTGGCGCAAGGGCAGGCCGGTTTCAACGCGCAGAACATGGCGCGCAACCAGTACATGAACGAGCAGTACGCGCAGCGCAACCAACCCATCAACGAGATCAGCTCGCTGCTCAGCGGCTCACAAATTAACAATCCGAATTTTGTAAACACTCCAAACAATCAGATACCGACGACAGACGTTGCAGGATTGATAAACACTCGCTTCTCGCAAGACATGGATATTTATAAACAAGAGAGCGCAAATCAAAATGCATTAATGGGCGGAATTTTTGGCATGATGGGGGGAATGATGAAAATGTCCGACGAGCGCGTGAAGGATGTCGGACCAAAGCTGGCGACAGTGTTTGCTGCCGGTGAAGATGGCGAGCGCAACGAGCTGCCGATCTACGCCTACCAGTACAAGGGTGATCCAGAGAGACAAACACACGTTGGTCCGATGGCGCAGGACGTGGAGAAGATCGATCGACGCGCCGTCAAGAAAGACCAGCGCGGCATCCGCCATATCAATACCGGCATGGTGATGGGCAGCATCCTGAAGGCGGCGTGACATGGCTGACACCGAAAGCTTTATCTTTGGGACGCCAGACATCCCCACCTACGAGGCGCTGAAGCGCCGCCGGGCGATCGCCACGGCGTTGGCGTCACGCCAGCGCGGCTTCCCCAAGACCCTGGGCGAGGGCCTGACGTACCTGGGCGAGAGCATTGGCGAGGCCGGACTGGACTGGCGGCTGTCGCGGGAAGAGGCGGCATCCGCTGCTGCGGCTGGAGCCTACCAACGCGGGCTGCCAACCGAGAGCGGCGCACCGCTGGTGCGGACAGTGCCTGAAGCCCCAGTGGTGGCAGCGCCGCCAGCGGCGGCGCCCGCACCGGCACGTCTGCCCGGCAGCGAGCCTGCGGTGCCTCCCGTGCTGACGCCACCCACGCGCCCTGCACCGGCACCCGCACCTCGACCGGCTCCACCGCCACCGCCTGTCGCGGCTGCACCCCCGCCTGTCGCGGCAGAGCCTGCCCCGGCAGCGGCGGCAGCACCCGACGACCAGCCGACAGTGGCATCTGCGCCGGATCTACCGGCGCCGGGCGTCACCTCGTCAGAGGCCCCGGCACGATCGCCGGTAGGCTGGGATCTGCCGCCGGAAGGCAAGGCGGCGCTGATCGAGGCGTTCAAGCAGCAGGGCGTCACGGCGCCTGCACCGCCACCCGTGCAGCAGGCGCAGCCGCAGGCCCCGCCAGGGCCGCAGAGCGGTGTGCGCGACAGCATCACCAATGCCCTGATGATGTCGCCGCAGCGTGAGGCCGATCGCCCCGCTATGGCGCCGTCCGTCCCGGCGACGACTGCCGCCTTTGCGCCACCGGCAGATCCGGCGGTGCCGCAGGGCGATCGTGCGCCGCTGAAGATCACCGTAGGCGGGCCGGATGCGCCCACCGATATGAAGAGCCGCAGCGTTGGTGCTTATCTGAAGCCCACAACAGTGCCGCGTGGCGTCGAGAACCTCGACCCCAAGACGCAGGCTTATGTCGCGGAGGTCAGCAAGGCCTACCCCGGCGTCAAGTTCACGTCCGGCTACCGTAGCCCCCAGGTCAACGCCTCTGTCGGTGGCGCCCCCAACAGCGAGCATATGCGTGGGCTGGCTGTGGACATGGACGTGTCTGGTGTCCCCGCCGAGCAGCGCCGGGCGTTGATTGCCGACGCCAGGATGCGTGGCGCTGGCGGCCTGGGCAACTATGGCGGCAACAGCATCCATATCGATTTCCGCAGAGGCACCCCGGTCGCCTGGGGGCCAAATCGCTCCTACACCAGCCTGGGGCAGACGCCGGACTGGTTCCGCAGCGAGGCGGCGCCACACCGCATGGGAGAGCGTCCGCAGGCAGTGGCCCAAGCGGCGCCACCTCCACCGCCGCCTCCCGCAGGCCCGCCGGTCAATACGCTGGCGGTGCGCCCCAGCCCCATGATGCAGGAGCAACCGCCCCAGGTGGCGCAAGCGGCGCCGCCCGGCGCCGATCAGCAGGATGCCGTTTTGCAGGACACGCTGGGCGCAGGCGCGAGGCCTGGGCTGCGTGGCGCGACTGCCGCGCTAGGTAGGGCAGGGGTGATGAACGATGCAGGCCCAGACAGCCCCGTGGGGGCCGGTATTGCGGCAAGCGTCGATGCCCGGCGCAACGCCATAGCCGGGTCACTGTCGGGGCAACCGGCCCCGGCGCCGACAGACCCGGCGGTGCAAGTGGCGCAGGCGCCCGGCGGCTCGACCGTGGACAGCGGCACGATCTTCAGCCCGCGCCCGGTCAAGACCGTGCCGGTGGGGGCGCCGCCACCCGACACCGGCATCCAGAAGGCCCCACCCGGCCAGCTCCCCAGCCAGGAGCAGATTGTTGCGCCCAATGACAAGCAGTTCCCAGAGATCAAGCCGCTGTCGCCGCCACCCAAGCCAGAAGACGCCTCGCCACGCGAGCGGGCGCTGCTGGGTTCAAGAAACAACCCGTACCTGTCCGACGCCCAGAAGGCTGCCGATCTGGCTGCCGCCGCCGAGCTGGAACAGCGGCGCCTGAAGCGCGACGAGATCCGCAACGCCGACTGGCAATTCGAGCGCAACCAGCACTTTGAGCTGCAAAAGGCCAAGCGCGAGTGGGAGCTGAACGAGGCCGAGCGCCGCCGCAAGGAACAGAAGGAACGCCTGGAGATCGAGCAGGCGCAGCGGCCAAAGCCAGAGGATGTCGAAGGCAAGCTGGTCTACGACCCGGTGAGCAAGAGCTGGATCAAGCCGGTCATTGCCGGTGCCAACCCAGATGTCGCGCCGTCGCCCAAGCTGACGGAAGACCAGCGCAAGACGCTGACCTTCTACAATTGGGCCAAACCGGCGCATGAGCTGCTGAAGGGCAAGGACAAGCTGTTTGCCGAGGGCGCGCAGCAGGAGGTGCTGGGTAAGGTGCCGTTTGTCGGCAACAAGCTACTGGCAGACGACTACCGCCTCGCCAAGACCGCCGCCAACAACTTCGTGCTGGCGTTCATGCGATCGAGCAGCGGCGCGGCCTACGGTCCCAAGGAGGCCGAGGATCACGCCAGAGGCATGCTGCCGAAATACGGCGACGATCCAAAGACCGCAGCCTTCAAGGCCGAGGAGCGGCAAGCCTTCCTCGACAGCCTGCACGGCAGCCTTGGCCCGGCCCGCGAGGTGGTCGATTGGCATGAGAAGCGCAAGACCATTGCCGGGGCCGACAAGCAGGAGGGCATCAATCAAGAAATGCGAGACGTACAGCCACGCGGGTTTGGCGACGTGCGGGTGAACAAGAAGACCGGCGCGAGACGGGTGTGGAACGGCTCCTACTGGATGGAGGAGTAAATGGCCGCCGAGGATTGGCAACCAGAAGATCCGCCAAAGGACCGCACTTGGTGGGACACTGCCAAGGGTGCCGCGAGCTATGCCGACGAGACAATTGGCGATGCCATCCGCGCAGGCACCAATGCCATCACGTTTGGCAACATGGACCGCTTTGTCGGCTACATGAATAGCGGCGGCAAGCCGACATTCCAGAGCATGATCACTGGCGAGGGCGGCCCTAAGACCTACGACGAGGCCGTCAACGAACAGGTCAAGCTGTCGGAGAAGGCGCGTGAGCGCAGCCCCTACGCTTCCATCGTTGGCGATGTCGCAGGCTCAGTGGCGATCCCCGGCCTGGGTGCAGGCGCGCTGGCTGCGCGTGGCGGCAGCACTGCCCTGGCGCGAGCTGGCGCCTACGGCCTGACCGGCGGCGTTACTGGTGCGCTGCAAGGCGCAGGCAATACCTATTCCGGCGAGGCCTCCGACTACGCCAAGAACGCCGGGCTGGGTGCTATCCTTGGCATCCCACTAGGTGCAGCCGGTGGCGCGGCATTTGGAGCGCGTCCGAATGTTACACGCGCCGTGGCGCCAACGGAGGCAGAGCTACATGGGTCAGGGGATGCGGCTTATCGGCAACTGGCGGCGAGCCGAGCGCCCTACGAGCCAAGTGCCTTCCGCGCACACGCCGACGACCTTGAAGCAGATCTGCTGCGTGACCGCTTCCACTGGCGTGACAGTCCCGCCACATGGCGGGCCTTTGACGAGATGCGCGGAGGCGGCGTCCCAGGTCAGATCAATACCGGCCAGAACGCCATCATTGATCCAGCGTCTATTGAGTTCGTTCGCAAAGGCCTCAACAGAATACCGCAGACGGAGGCTACAGCGACGGATCGAGAAAGTGCGCGCATCGTCAAGCGCGGGCTGGACGATTTCATCATCAATCCACCTCCGGGTGCTGTTCTCCCTGGCGGCGAGAGAGAGGCGCGCATCGCTGCGCGGGCAGCCCAACGTGCGCGCAACAACTGGTCCGCCTACGAGCGCACCCAGGATGTCAACGAGATTATCAACAACGCCAGGAACAGTGCCGGTGCAACTCATTCCGGCCTCAACCTCGAAAACGAAACACGCAAAGGCGTTCGCACTTTCATCAAACAAAAGGGTGGCGAAAGCCCTGCTTCCAAGGCCGGGTTCAACCCTGCCGAGATCGATGACCTGACGCGATTTGCGCGTGGCAATTTCGGCACCAACTTGCTGCGCGGCGCCAGCGCCACGCTTGGCGGCGGTGGCGGTGCAGCCGGGCCGGTTGCGGCGGTTGCCTTTGGCTCTGGCGGCGGCGCGTTAGGCAAGTACATCAGCGACGATCCGTATGTTGGCGGCGCCATTGGCGCGACCGCTCCCATTCTGGGCTGGGGGCTGCGCGTTGCCGGTAACCGGCGAGCTGACCGCAGCATCAATGAATTGAGCGCAAACATAGCGCGCCGATCGCCGCTCTACGACGAGCGTGTGAGGCTCGCACCGACAGGGCCAGGGCCGGGATCACGCCCGGCAACCGCCAAGGCAATGCGTGACGCGGTAACGCTTGAGCTGCTGAAGCAAGATCCGCTTCGCATCACTGTCAATCCGCGCCGCCGTGACGAAACAACCAGCGACTGGGAGTAGCCAATGCCACGCGACGGCGCACAGAACTACAGCGTTCCCGGCGGCACAGACGGCGTCCCAGACACGCCTGTTCTTTCGACGCCATACAACGGCTTCCTGCGCGACTTGGAGCAAGACCTGAACACGCCACGACCGATTGTCGCTGGTGGCACGGGCGCAACCAACAAGCGTGACGCAATGATCAATCTGGGCGGCGAGATAGCCAACCAGGGGCCGGTCGCCAACTACGCCGACTATCTATTCCTGCCCGGCACGTTCTTTTCCAATATCGGTGCGACCGATGCGCCGCCGACAAGCGGCAATGCGACCGAGATCTTCATGGGCATCTGCTTTGGCGTTCCCGGCAGCAGCCTGCAACTTGAAGCGCGAGGCTACACCTCGCACCTCAAATACTGGCGCTCGCAGACCGCTGGCGTGTGGGGACCGTGGGTGGCGCAGGCTGCCGCCCTGGCCGACACCGACGCCATGTACGTCAACGTGCCGGGCGATACCATGACCGGGCCGCTGACACTCAACAACGCACTGACGCTGGCACCCAATACCGGCACACTCAAGTTTGGCGACGGCAGTCACGGGCTTGGCTACGACGGCACGGTGGCGCCGACGTTCGCCGTCAATGCACCGCTGAGCCTGCCCGCCACGCCGCCGCCACTGAATGATCACGCCGTTCGCAAGGATTGGGTGGTGGCCGCAGACGAAGCACTGCGGTCATCGCTACAGACCAACATTGACAAGAAGGCAGACACCACGGCGCTGCCGGTAGCCGCAACGGCTGCCGAGTTCAGGAGCAACTCAGCGCCCGGCAAGATGCTGACGCCGGGCGCGGTATGGGCGGCGGCAGGGATAGTGGGCGTTGCCCAGAGTGGACAGATTGATTTCGCGCAGGGCTTCGATTTCGTCATCCCCGGCGGCAACATCTACAACCCCATCAACGCCAAGCAGGGACAGAAAGGCTGCATCTACAACTACGGCACTATCACCTACTGGGGAACGGCTTGGAAGTTTCCCAACGCTGGCGTCAAGCCGGTGCATAGCGGCGGCAGCGACTTGATATCTTACTGGGTCTACTCGTCAGATTTTATTTTCTGCGTCTACTCCCCCAACTTTGGATGAGCCGATGATCCCTGGCCTTCTCAAAGTAACAGGTGGTGTGAAGCCGCCGCCAAAGGTTGTGACGTGGACCGGCAACGCCTTTGACGTAAATCTACGCGCCACTTTCAATGCTTGGTATGGCCCAACCATTGCGCCGCAAGACACGATCCTGTTTGTCATCAATCCAGGCGTTTACATTGGCGCGTCATCGACCGGCGCCTGGGCGTTGCAGCCGGGCGGCTGGGGAGATCAACCAGCGACCGCAACGGTGACGCTGATGATCCAGGGCCGCATCCAGGGCGCAGGCGGCCAGGGCGGCGGCACCAACAGCAACGGCGGCCTGGGTGGCGGCGGCGCCATCTACATGGACCGTGGCATGAACATGGTCACCAACGGCGCGCAGATCTTTGGCGGCGGCGGTGGCGGCGGCAACTCGCAGCTCATAAACGGCGGCACACAATTCAACGGCGGCGGCGGCTGCGGCTACACCCCAGGCCCTGCCGGTGGGCCAGGACCGCCTGGGGACGGCTGGTGGATCATGGGCCAGGACGGCACGACCGAGAACGGCGGCACCGGCTTCCGCACCACACTGGACCCCAACTGCAAGATTGGCGACGGCGGTGGCCCAGGCCAAGCCGGTACGACTGCCTACAGCAACGCACCCGGCTACTACTACGATTTCGCGGGCGGCCCGGCAGGCTGGGCCGTGTACGGCTGGGGCAATTGCTCGTTTGGCAATTGGGACGGCACCAGAAACGAGTTCGTGTACACGGGCGCGCACAACGCCGACATCAGAGGTGGCCTAGCGTGATGCCGATTGGCGAAGCCCTGAAGGCTGCCGTCGCCTCGATGACCGGGCATCCGATTGCTATTGCGTTGTTGATGGTCAACATCGCCTTTCTGGTTTTTGTTACAATGCTGATGTCAGACGTGGCGTCGAACGCCAGTGCGCGTGACAAAGCCAACAGCGAGCTAATCACGCAGCTCATCCAGGCTTGCAAGAGGAGCTAGCCATGTCGATAGGTTTATTGTTTTGGGTTCTGATGGTGCTGTGGTTCTTTAGCTGGGTCACCAACACCTACTCGCCGGGACAATTCCCGTGGGCTGTCCACGCCAGCAACTTGCTGTTTTTCGTGCTGCTGTTTCTACTTGGCTGGCATGCTTTCGGGTTTGTGATCCATGCCTAACGCCATCGCCCTGGCGCTGCTCGCCATCCTGCTGTCGGGATGCATCGTGGTGACCGAGCGCCCTGCCTACTACACTCGCTACGAGATCGATGCCCTCAATGCCGAAACCGCCTGCCGCGCACTGGCGCGAAACCTTATCCAAATGGAACGCTGCACCGTCAGGAGATGACATGGCAAAGCCGCCGCAGGATGTCTTTCACATGCCGGACGAGAGCGTGGTGAAGCCGCTGGTGCCGCGCATCGAGGTGGCGCTGACAGTGCCGGATGGTGTGGACGTGCAGATCACTATCAACGGCGTGGGCGTCCTGATGCAGGACGACGAAGATGACGAGACGTGATCTAGCGATCTCAATCGTCGCCGTTCTCGTCATTACCGCATTTATCTGGGCGTTCTCGTACCTTGTCTCGCTGCCGCCGGACAGCTATGTTCGCGGCGCTTCGTTGTGATGGACGATGCAAGGGCAGACGAAGTGCGTCAGCGTTGTGTCCCAGAGTAAGCGCCCGGCAGAGGAGGCCCTCCCTGCCGGGCGTTAGTCTTTATGCCGTTGCCAGCCGCCGTGCCTTCCGGCGCCGCTGCAACGCCACCAGCCCGCCAATGCCTGCGATCAGCATGGGGAAACCGGACCCGACTGCCGGGAGCGGCACCGCCTGCACTTGCGGGACGATGAAGAAGCTGTCGGGGCCATCGTTGGCGTTGGTCACGCGAGCGAAGAACGCCAGTTGGTCGCCAACGTGGATGTCGGTCCCCAGCGTGATGTTGAACGTCCCCAACGTGTAGTCTGGGAAGCCCGTGCCATTGTTCTGCGACAGGATTGCAGTCGGCGTGGTGAAGGCCGACAGCACAGTGTGCGTGGTGACGTTCAGCAGGAAGAAGCTGTTCAGGATCTGCGCGTTGCCGGTATCGTTAGTGTCGATGCCGATGTTGAACGTCAGTGTCGGGTCGCCGCCAGCGAGCAAGTAGGCGCGCAGGAACGAGCCGTCATACGGGATGCCGAGAGCGTCAAGGCCTGGGTTGCCGCCGCCAGCCACGTTGGTGGAGAAGTAGGTCAGGGTTTGGTTTGGCTGGCCGGTATTGTGAAAATCAGTATATCCGAAATCGGCCTGCTGCTGTGGTTGATGGTCCCCGCAGATGACGCATTGGATATTCTGGGGTTGATTACCGCTTGGCACCGTTGGCGTCAGCACCAGATTGTCAACGCCGGTAGTCGTCCATTGCTGGCCGCCGAGTGTGATGAACGCCGCCTGTGCTGGCGCCGTCAGTAGGAGCGCCGCCACGGCGGCGCCTAAGACTGTTTTCATGGTAGCTCCTGTTGTGGGGTAAAAAATACCGCGCCGCCGACACTAGCAGGCGGCGCGGCCAGGGGAAGCCAAATAATCTAGACCAGCTTCCAATACCCATAAACGCAGCGAGTTCCGCCCCGGCACGGGTTGTGGGTGTCGAACACCACGCCGTCGATCACGGCGGTGTAGTGCTGGCTGACCGAGACGACCATCCTGCCCGGCGGCAACTCGCCGTCGCGCAGATGCACCTTGCAGCCGGTGCCGATGCCCATGATTGGCACCCAGGTGAAGCCCAGCTCAGCCATGTAGTCCTTGAACCACTTGCGGTCTGTATTGATGCCGTGGTCAGCCGTGCGGCCACGCTTGCCGGTGCGCTTCGACCGGCGCTGGGTGGCGTTGCCTTCCGCCAGCCGATCGTAGACCTCGCAGTACGACCGGCCAGAGACGATGGCGATGGCGCGGGTGACGCAGTCACCCTTCGCCTTGCCGCGCCAGCGGGCGCTGGATGCGCGCCCACCGTCTGTGATGATTACTTGCATGACGCACCCGTCAGGTCAGGGATGTCATCGTTGAGGTCAGTGATGCCTGCCTCGACCTCCAGCGGCTCCAGCAATTTGCCTTCAGCCACCGAGACGCGCACCGCCGACACTTGGATGCCGTCGATGACGTTGAGCCGCTTCAGCGTGTGCTTCAGCGACTTGATGTGCGTGGTGGTGCGGACCAGCTTGTCGAGCAGTTGGTCGCGCCGCTCCATCGCACGGTAGAGCGCGTCACGCGCCTCCTGGCGGCGGCGATCGCGTAGGCTAGGTTTTTCAGACATAGAAAAATGCTCCTGTTGTGATGAACAGGAGCATTGTATCAGACCACTGTCAGGCTGTCAATCCAGACAGCCTGTCAGTCCATGCGGCAGATCTCAAAAGTACTCTTGTCGTCCGGCATGATGGCGACGTAATCGAACGGGTACAGCACCACTAGTTCATGGCGCAGCTTGATGGCTGCGCGAGGCTTGAACGGCGGGTCACCTGGGTAGGTCATGGCGCCGGTATGCTTGTCAAACTTGAAGCCCTCTTGAGGGCGCCAGCCGCCGCCGTGCTGGTAGCCCTCGTCGAGCTGCTCCTTTGCCGAGCGGCGATCGTTGCTATCGAGCATGGTGAGGATCAACCCAAAATCCTCCGGGTCGAACCCCTTCTCGAAAATGAGCATCTCGATGTAGGCGATTTTGGTCTTCATGATCAGAACCCCCAGCCGTATTTGGCGGCGCAGATGGGACCGATACCACGCTCGATGCTCTCAGCGTTGAACAACGTCTTGCCGCAGATGCCGCACTCAGACCACGCCTTAGCGTAGGCCTTCACGGCATCGAACGGGCTGGCGGCGACCGTCAGGATAGCAGCGGCCTCCGCATCAGTCGCGGCGCCCTGGCGGAAAAACTTGCCGCCCTTGAAATATCCCAGCTTGCGCTCGTCATCCTTGGCATCGCGCACGAACAGCATGCCGTCCCACTTGCTGCCGGGCTTGGGCGAGGAGATGGCAACCGACACCGAGCCGCTCGTCAGCTTCAGGGGCTTCGTGAACACGCCCTTGGCGCCCGGCAGCATGGCGCGCTCGCGAGCAACCGCGAAGGCCTTCTCCAGTGCCGACACGTCAGCGGCAGGAGCTGCTGCCGTGCGCTCCGCAGAACGCGCCTCGTCCTTCGCCATCAGACGCTGCACGGCAGCGAGCTGGCTGTCGGTCAGCGAGCCGTACTGCCACAGCTTGGTGAGGAGATCCTGCGGGAAGGTGAAGGTGCCATTGCGCTCGATGTTGCGCTGGCCCGCGATCGTCAGCCACTTGATCTCAGCTTCGTGCGCGTCGATGAACGCCTTGGCGTCCGCAGCAATCTGCTGCTCCTTGCTGACCTTGCGGGCAGCGGCGTTGGCGCGAGACTTGGCGCGGGCTTCCGGCGAGGTCTTGTAGACGTTCTTGCCTGCACCTTTGCAGGCGAAGCACGGGCCGAGGTTGCGGCCAGAGTAGCTGATGAAGCTGCCGGTGCCACGGCACTTGGGGCAGCCTTCAGCAAACACGGTCTGCTCAAGCGGCGCGTAAGAAGCAGGCGGCTGCTTTATGCTGGTGAGCGGCGCAGTCTCGCCGCCGAGGAGGTCAGAAAGGTCGTCATTGAGGTCGCGGTTCATTGGTCGTCTCCGTTGTGATGCACGGTTTATACTGCCATCCAGGCAGGGCTGTCAAGCTGTCTTAAATCAGTGTTTTACCGTGGTTTTATTGGTGTTTTTGTCGTCCCTGAAGAAGGTGGTCAGCTCAAACTGGAGCTGGCTCATCATCCCATCGATGACAGTCTCGCTCTGCTCGCTGACCTTGTTCAGGGTCTGCATCATGCACATGGCGCCGTGAAAGAACGCCAGCCGCACCATTTTCAGCGCCGGTTCGCTGAGCGTGTCGGGAGCATTCGGCAGCATGGCGGCGATGAAGCCAGCTTCGATGACGCGCCCTTCGCGGATCGCCTGCTTGGCGCGCAGTATCGTCTCTTCCTTAGTCATCATTTCTGTTTTTCCTCGAAATATTTGCAGGCCTTCCAGTTCAGTTGGATGCGTGGCCCATGCACACCCGACAGCTTGAAGAACATGTAGCAACCTTTGTGGTGATCGATATCGTGGTAGTACTCGCGATGCTCGCAGCCCTCGCAGTATTTGCCTTTTGGGCCGCTGCCTTGCCAATGCGCCATGCCCGGCATGATGTCGTCCCGGTCCTTCACGCCCGGCAGCTTGGTCATCCGAGGTCTTAGCTTTTTCATAAGCACTCCGCTGGTTGACCCTGCAACATAATCCAAATAATCTAGACGAGCAAATTTGCGTCCAAATAACTCAGAACGAGGAACCATGAGCAATATGCCATCAGTACCGTTAGTGATCGATGCGTTGGGCGGCAATCAAGCCGTAGCCGAGCTGACGCATACAACGGGAAAGGTAGTTTCCCACTGGCGGTCCACAAGAAAGTTTCCGGCCAACAGCTACACCATCCTCAAAGACAAGCTGCATGAGATGGGACTGTCGGCGCCGGACGAGCTGTGGGCGATGCGGAAGGCCAAGCATCCACCCAAGCATCCCCGCCTCCGCAAGCTACTCGCCGCTGGCATCAAGCGCCGTGTCGCCAAGCGAAAGACCAAGCGATGAGCGAAACGTCGCCCTGGACAGACGAGGCCAAGGCCTACCTCGACGAGCTGTTGCAGCACCAGCCGCCGCTGAACTACGACGCCATTGCCGACAGGATGGTGTCGAAGTTTCACCGGGTCTTCACCAAGAACTCCTGCATCTCGCGGGCGCGGCGCAACGGCCCAAAGAAGGAGCGCGCCAAGAACAAACCACGCGAGCCGAAAATCTACCGGCACCCGGTGGCTGAAAAGCCCAGGCCAAAGGTGGTGACCGGCAAGGTAACCATCGACCAGCTCGACAACCACACATGCCGGTGGCCGGTGACTGACGGCCTGCCGCCGTACCTGTACTGCGGCCTCGTCCCGCTCGACGGCCTGCCGTACTGCGCTGAACATTGCCGCAAGGGCTACACCAGTGGAGGACGCTGATGCTCTGGATGGTCGATTGGCTGCGAGACAAATTGACCAATGTTTTGATGAGGTTACGCCGCCGGAAAAGTGGTCCGGTAAATACCGATAATTACCGGGCCATCGAGCCTATTGACGCAGGCTCCAAGGCGCCGTCTGTGCCGCCGCCGTTCCCGCAGCAGGACCGGCCCAGCGACAAGCTGACCCATCTGCCGCCACTCAAGCCACGCGCACCGGCTTCGCCGCCACCCCCGGCGCCGCCACCCGAAACCGTCAAGGTAAGCCCCAACCGCGCCACCCGGCGCATTCTGGAGCGGCGCCGCAGGCGGCATGACAAGTTCGTCAAGCCCAAGGGCGAGCTGCCGCCACGCCTGCCTGCCCCGCCACGGCCTGCGCCGGTCAGGAAGGCGAAGCCGGTCGAGGTGGTGGACGAGAGCGTGGTGGAGGACGCCGCGTATTGGCTGCACGGCAAGCACCACGAAGACGCGCAGGAGGTGCTGTACAACGAAACCGAAATGTACGGCGAGTTCAACTTCCGCGACACCATCCTGCAACAGCTTGAACGCTACTTCGTTTATCTCAGGCGGATGCGTGGCACCGACAATGCCTCCTATCACCTGTACCGGCAGTACGGCGCAACCATCCTGCCGTATTGCAGCACCGGGTCGCACGATCGGCAGTGGAGGAAGTGGAGCGGAGATGAGTTGAAAACCAACTCACCACTGCCGGACTGGTTTAACCGGACACGACCGGCATTCGGGTGCTTTGTTTATGGTGCAGACCCGGAGACAGAAAAGTACGAGCAACGCAAGGTCGAGGGCCGTTCGCTGCTGGTGCCAAAGTTTATGTATTTCACCAAATACGCCAAGGCGCCGCCAAAGGTCGAGCGCATCAGCGGCGGCGACACCTATGCAATGACAGTGTGGTGGGACAAGCCCTACGACACTCGCAAGCATGCGCGCAAAAACGGCGTCCCGCAGTCTTACGCAATCTGGATCAGCAAGGACGGCAAGGAGATCGAGCCGTTGCGGATGCTGGTCGAAGACGACTGGTACGTCAAACGCAGGCTCAAGCGCGGCGGCCATGAGTATCACTCGATCCCGCGCAAGCAGTGGAAGATCCCCGATATGTTCAGCGGCTGGGCTGAAGACAACGGCGACACTGTCAAACACTTCCTGCGCGAAGTGTTTCTCGATGCCGTCAAGAGCATCTCACTGACGCAGCTCAACATGGTGCGGGTGATGGCAACCAAGGGCGACATGGCTGCCACCTTCTGGGTCAACGTCCACCGCATGAGTTACTTCTTTCAGGACCGCGACATCACCGCGACAGCACACGGCCAGCGCAAGCGGATCTTTCACATGGTGCGTCCGCACGTCCGCGCAGACGGCACCGAGATCAAGACGCACTTTCGCGGACAGCGTGAGTTCACCTGGGCCGACTATCAGATACTGATCACGGTGCCGGGGCGCGATCATATGATCCTCGACGATTTCAATGTCGCATCGCACGACCTCGACGATGTCAAAGACACTAGTGGCTGGATCGACAACAAGGAGCTGGGACGACGCATGGCGAACACCATCAAACACGCGCCGGGTGGCTTATGACGTGCATCATGTCGATCGATCCCGGCCTCACGGGCGCGATCGCAATCTACTACACCGACAACCCTGGCCGCGTGGCGGTCTACGACATGCCGACAGTCGGCAGCGCCGTCAACGCTGCCGCGCTGCGCCTCGTCATCGAGCGCCACGCGCCTGACGTGGCCGTGATCGAGCGCGTGGGTCCAATGCCACGCGATGGCGTCATGCAGGCGTGGCGTTTCTCAGCGGCGTTTACGACGGCGCAAGTAGTCTGCGCTCTCAGCAACGTCCCCATCGTGCTGATCACACCCAGCCAGTGGAAGAAGGCTATGAAGCTTCCCGGCGGCAAGGCTGCCAAAGATCAGGCGCGCACACTGGCTATTGCCACCTTTCCCTCTTGCGCCGACGCCTTCGCTCGCAAGAAAGATGCAGGCCGCGCAGAGGCTGCCTTGCTCGCAATCTATTATGTCCATCACGCACAACAACGGAGAGAAAATGCTGCCGCCATTTGATCATCACTCGCCAAGCAAGTGCAACCTGTTTGCAGCCCAGCCAGCTATGTGGGTGTGCGAGGTCATCCTTGGCCTCAAGCAGCCGGTGGGCGTCCCGGCGCACCGTGGCGTGGCCGTCGAGGATGGCCTGACGTGCGGTCTGAAAAACCTAGACCAGCCGGTCAAGGACTGCATCGACGTGGCGCTGACCAAGTTCGACACGCTGACGGCGCTGAACGGCGATCCACGGCGTGACAAGTACCGCGCCAGCATCCCAGACATGGTGCGGGCGGCGCTGGCCGAGTTGCGGCAGTATGGGGAGCCAACCGGCATGCAGGGCCGCATCGAGCGGCATTACGAGGGCCTGACGCTGCCCATGCTGGGCTTCTACGACTATGAATGGCAGCAGCACGGCATCCTGCTCGACTTGAAAACCAGCGACAAGATGCCTGGGCAGATCAAGGTGGGACACGCCCGGCAAGTGGCGCACTACACGGCAGGCAACGCACAAGCCCGCATCGCCTACGTCACACCGAAAAAGCTGGAGGTCTATGGGTTGGAGAACATCAGTGAACATCGTCAATCCCTGGTAGCGATTGCCAAGCGCATCGAAAAATTCAGAAGCCTTAGTGACGATCCGCAATTTTTCGTTGATATTACTGCACCGGACATCGACAGCTTCTACTGGGCAAACCCGGCAGCCAGGGCGCTGGCCTTTCAGGTGTGGGGGATCTGATGGCAAAGAAGGGCAAAGGCGGAAAGAAGACCGGCAGCGGGCAGTATGATTTGTTTGCTGGCCGCAGGCGCCGCGACGATGGCATGAAGCTGGTCGCTGACAACAACCCGACGTTCTCTTATCAATTCTTTCACTACATCCTGGCGCTGCCGATAGGCTGGATTGGCAATTGCGAAAGCATCAGCAAGGTGTGGACAGGCGTACAGCCCAAGCATCACAACGCTTGGGGATCGTGCTGGGGCCACGCTAAGAAAAAAGGATTGCTGCGCGAGCTGGTGACCAGGGTGCCTAACACCAACGTCAAATCAAATGCCCGGAGGCAAAACCTGTACGAGCGCGTGGCACCGAGCCAAGCGATCTAATCCAATACCGGGATATCCGGTGTGGCTGGCAGCGAGCCTTTCGCTGCGTTGGAGACGACATCATGTCGAATGTACTAGACGCATTTGGACTACCCATGCGGAAAGGCGGCGGCAACGGAGAGCCGTTTGCTATCATCTGCCGATACGACGCCAAAGCCGGTCGCATGTTTCGCGACGATCGCGGCCAGGACGCCAGCGGCAACTATGGCGTGACGAAAACCGACATCACCACGAACCCCAAGTTCACGGCGATCGTCGATTTCGAGAACATCGAGTATGGCTACATGCTGTTCACGCCCGGCCAAGCACCGTCGATGGTGCTGGTGCCGCACGGTCACCAGCTCCCGCCGCAGCCCTCAGACCAGCACAAGTCCGGCGTCCGCTTCATGTTGAAGCTGTCGAACGACTGCGCGCAGGGCAAACCTTCCATCCGCGAGATCACCGGCACCGCCGATGCTTTCAGGAACGGGTTTGGCCTCGTCTATCTCGACTACAAGGCCGAGAAGGACAAGCACCCAGGCCTGCTGCCGGTCATCACGCTGGAGGCCACGCTGCCGGTGACAACCGGCCAGGGCATCCGGTCATCGACCAACTACCAGCCGGTGTTTCGCATCATTGGCTGGCAGCCACGCGGCGATCTGGTGTTCATCCCCAGGGCGCAAGCCACGCAGGCTGCACCACAGCAGCATGCGGCCCCGCAGCAGTCGCAGTTCGCCCAAGCCTACCCGCAGGGGCAGCAGGCTGCACCGCAAACCGGCGCCCAGAGAGCAGCGCCGCCGCAGAACGGCAATACGCCGCCGTGGGACGCACAGCCACAGCAGCAGGCGCCGCAGCAGCAGCGGACAGTATCGGCCAGCGATTTCGGCTGAGCTGAAATGATAAACGCCGGGACATTGCGGAATGTCCCGGCGCTTTTAAGACCCGTGCCATCGATCAAACAACAGGGGCTTCCCAATGGATAGCGCAATGCCACTCGTCCCGTCCAGCGTCAACATGCTGGCGCACATAACCCATCTATTCGGGGGTGATTTAGGGGTCTTCCAGTATGGCCTCATCGAGCTGGCCTGGAACAGCCCAGGCGATCGCGCCGTCAAGCACGGCCAGCTCTACCCGCTCAACCGGCTCGACATACTGGTGCGGGATGCCGCCGTCACCAACGCCAAGGGCAGCAACGTCTACATAGGCGCCGCCCTGCGCCAGCCCGGCACGGCGCCCTTTGCCAGGGCCAAGGACGCCGATTTCCTGGCGCTGACGTGCGCCTACGTCGATCTCGACAAGCCCGGCGCCGTGGCAGGCGCCAAGACCAAGTACGGCGAGCTGAAGCCCACCCTGGTGGTGGTCACCGGCCTCGTCCCGGCGCCCAGGGCGCAGCTCTGGTGGAAGCTGGACAGCCCCATCACAGATCCCGGCCAAGCCCAGCTCCTGCTGAAGGCCAAGGCCAGGGAGCTGGATGGCGACCCCACCGTGTCCAATCCCTCCCGCGTCATGCGGCTGGCGGGCAGCGTGGCGTGGCCGGTGAAGGATGGCCGCATCGAGGAGCTGACGGATCTGCTGTACCCGCCCGGCGCCAAGGCCAGCTACGGGGCAACGGAGCTGGGGGCGCAATTGAATGCGCCCACGCCGGTCGAGGCCGTGTCGCAAATGTGGAACGCCGCCATCGCCCAGGCAACCGGGCCGGTGCGCCAGCCGGACGCATTCGGCCTCGCCCAGGACATCATCGACGGTCGCGAAAAGCACATGCGCGACATGGTGCATGCGGCGATCGTCAACTGGCGCCGCGAGCGGCCAGACCGGCCCAGCGAGGCCGAGAGCCACGACAGGGCAGCCGACGAGTACACGGTCTACGAGCGCACGGTGGCGCCGCAGCGCGACCATCCAGGCCAGAACAAGTGGGAGGCGCTAGAGGCGGAAGGGCGCGGGCCAACGGAGTGGTGGACAAAATGGCAACGCCTAATGGCGAGGTGGGACGCGGACGTGGCCGAGAAGGCCAGCGTCCCCAACCCCAATGCCACACCGGCATTTACTGGGCCGGTGTTTCAGCAGGCCGTCACCAGTGCAGAGGCGGCCGCCAGGGCTAACCCGGCGGCGCAGTTTGAGCTGCTCGACACTAACCAGATCCTCGATATGCCGGATGCCGTCTGGCAGATCGAGGGCCTCATCGTCGAGCATGCCCTGGGCTTCATTTTCGGCCCGCCGGGCGCCGCCAAGACGTTTCTGGCGCTGGGCATGGCAATGGCGCTGGTGACCAAGCAGGCGGCGTGGTGGGGCCGCGCCGTGCGCCAGCATGGGGCCGTCATCTACATTTCCAGCGAGGGCCACAGCTCGATGAAGTACCGGCTCCAGGCCTGGGCCAATCACCACGGCGTCAACATCCGCGACACGCCGTTCTTCCTGCTGAAGGAAAGCATCAACTTCATGAAGGCCGAGGATGTCGGCAAGCTCCTGGCGACGGTCGAGGCGGCGATCGTCAGGGCCGGTTGCCCCACTGCGGCGATCTTTGTCGATACCGTCTCCAAGGTGCTGCCCGGCGCCGAGGAGAACCTCCAGAAGGATATGACGCTGTTCGTCGAGGCCTGCGCCCAGGTGCGGGAGCGTTTCGGCACCGTGGTCATTGGCCTGCACCACACCAATGCCCAGGGCGGCTTTCGCGGCTCGACCGTCATCCCCGGCGCTGGCGACTTCCTGCTTGAGGTCAAGCGCGAGCCTGGGGCCATGCAGGGATCGATCGTCGCCAAGAAGATCAAGGATGCCGAGGATGGCTGGGAGCAGCATTTCAGGATCAGCAAGCTCGACCTGGGCGGCATGCCGGTCAACTCGTCCCTGGTGCTGGACGCGATCCCAACCCCACCGGCTGACGACAGCATGCCTGACCGGCCCACTTGCCTGATGCTGCTGGAGGAGATCGACACGGCATGGAAGCGCGGCGCCCCGTTCAGTCACGCCGCCAACGCAGCTCGCCCGGCAGTGAAGATGCTGGCGCTCAAGCACCGGATCAAGCGGGACAAGGTGAAGAAGCTGATCGACTACTGGCTGGCAAACGAGGTGATCGTGGAGGAGGTCTATTCGGCCAAGGACAAGCTGAAGGGCTACCGCAAACTGATCAATATTTAGGAATAAAAGCGGCGGAAGTAGCAAAGTTCCACTTCCGTAAGCCATTGAAAACACAGGGATAAAGTAAAATGCGGAAGTAACAGAACGTGGTTTGTTAAGTCCTTGTTTTCGTTGAAGGAAAGTAAGGGAAAATAACCGGAAGTATTTCTACCCCTACGGGGGGGTTCGCACACAGCTCACCCCCCTGCGGGAGTGGGGCAAAAACCATCACAAAGGAGAGACAGTCTTGGCGAGTTCAAAGAAGAAGGCAGAGCATAATCCCAGCCCCGTGTCGGCGGCCTGGGAGCAGAGCTACGCGACCTACCTGTCGGGGCGGGCCGTGCTGGACGGCGTAGACGCCCTGGCGATCGAGATGGAGGCGTACTGGGGTGTCGATCGCCTGCGGCTCCTCGTCCCAGAGGATCTGCGCGAGAAGTTCGACCGGCAGAGGTTCAAGTTGAACTCAGCCATCATGCACGGCGAGCTGGTCGAGGTGGAGCGCGAGGGCCACCGCATGATCCTGGCGTGGCGCACCCTCAATCAGGCGGCGATCGACAGCGGCGCAGAGAAGCTGCACGGCGGCGTTTGGGAGGTCGCCCTGGCCGATGGCACCGTCCTGGCGATTATCCGCACCAGCGCCCACGCCCCGCAAGTTGCAGGCGGTCGCAGGACGGTCATCTACACCCTGGATGAGGTCGCCAACATGATGCTGCTGTGGCCGGACGTGATGAAGGCCAAGCTGCAATGGCCCGGCGCCGAGGTGACCCGCACCCGCGGGCCTACAGACCCCATCAAGGACATACCCGCCAGGGCAAGGCATCTGGACGACCCCTGGGAGGACATCGACGACATCCTGCGCGGCACCCCGCTGGGCAGAAAACAGGAGGGCAGGCGATGAGGTTTCTACACAGCAAAAGCAGTGGCGAGGTGGCGCTCGACCAGATCGTCACCATGCGATCGGTGGGACGTGGCGTGGAAGCTGCCACGATAGCCAAGCTGCGCGATGGCTCGACCGTCGAGTTCTGGCAGGACACCGACAGGATCAGCAGCATGCTCGATCCGGTCATTCCAGCCCAGCCCGGTTTCGAGCTGCTGCGGATCTGGCTTGGCGAGAATGGCCTCGTCGAGGTCATTGCCGACAGCGTGATCGCCTGGAGGATCAATGCCTACGGCGTCACGCCCATCACCGTGCATGGGATCGACGAAGACAGCGCCATCAAGCAGCCCACGGGCCGGGTGGAGAGGCTGGAGGAAAACACCTGGGACAGCGTCGAGGAGTGGCTCAAGGACGAGGTGCCGCGCCAGCGGGAGAAGGACGCGAAGGAAAAGGAAGAGCATGAAAAGTGGCTGGCATCCAAGCAAGCGAAGGAGGGCTAAATGAACGAAACGAACGGTTTGAACGGCGGGCCGCATGAGGTCAACAGCCTCGACGACGTGGCCCAGGCGGCGGTGTCGCATGGCCTGACGCAGTGGCAGAAGATGGTGCAGGAGCGCGACAGCTTCCGGCAGGAGGCCGAGCGACTGCGGGCCGAGCTGACGAGCTGCAAGATCGCCCTGGAGGCACAGTCCAGCTACGCGGCGCAGATGGAGAGCCGGATGGCCGATACCATTGCGCTGCGCGACCAGACAGTGGCCGAGCGGATCAAGTGGGAGGCGCTGTTTGTCGGCATCATGGCCCAGCTCAAGGCCTTCGACGTGCCTGCCGGGCCGCTTATCAGAGGGGCCGAGGATGACCGGGAAACGCGCCAGGATGCTGTTAATCGGTCTAGCCCTGGGGTCAGTGGCCTCTGAGGCAAATAGCGCATGCCTGACCCACGCCCAGGCCAGGGCGGCCTATGGTTTCGGGCTGCGATGGCACGGTGAGGGCGGCAAGCGGTGCTGGGGACCAACGAAAAGCAGCACCCCAAAAACGGGGCGCAGCTTTTCGTCTCCCGTGCGCGCAAGGGACAATGGTGACACGGCTCCAGCGATCGCCGTTGCCGAGACGGGGCCGCTGACCTGGGTGTTCGATGACCGGGGGGTAAACTCGCCAGAGTTTACTCCCCGGCGCCTGGACGACAACCCACCCCCAGTTGAGCAAGCAAGGCAGCCTTCCGCATGGCCGGACAGGCTGACCGGGATACTGCTACTTATGCTTGCGAGCTGTGGCCTTCTGACAGTGTGCATGTTGGGCAGAGAAGCCTGGGGTCACTATGCCTCGCGCCGCGGACCCGCCGCCCGCACTGGCGGCAATCAAACCCTGGCCCGTCTGCTCTGGTTGCTGACAGGTCTGGAGGCGGGAGGTCTATCCCGCGATACCAGACCGCCGCACCCACCCTGGCCGGGAGCTGGGGAGCTGGAGGCTCAAGGTGGGGGGCAGCAGCGATGACGGGTGCCGGGGCAGGCGGGGAACCGTCTAGCGCCGCTACCATAAGACGGATAAGGGCAGGGCGTTCCCTCTCCAGGGAGACGCTCTGCCCTAAGCCGCAGTATTCGATCAGGTGGGCCTCAAGCCTCGCCCAGATTTCGCAGGCCTGGGCGAGGTTGGCCGGGAGGTCTGTCATTTCTCCAAGGTAGCAACTGCCGGGGAGGTTTTCACCTCGTCAGGGACCGGCGCCATCAGCGCCGCGTAGATCGCCTTGCGGGCCGGGTGCCGGACATCGACGCCATGCTCGCGTAGGATGTCGAGCGCGGCGCCGAGGCCCATGACGTAGCCGTGTTCGCGGGCCACGCTGGCAATGTGATCAGTGAAGGGCTTGAGGCTCATGTTGCTCAAGCCTCCAGCGACTTGCCGCTGCGGGCGCGGACAGTGAGGGTGCGTGTCGGCACCTTGGTGATGTGCGCCGTGCGGTACTGGCACGACAGGCTGGCGTGGAAGGTTTCGACAACCTCCTTGGTGCGGGCCTTCAGCTCGTCCGAGAGCGTCTCGCGCTCCGGGGCCGTGATGTTGAGGCGAAACTGCTCGCCCTCGTAGGCGCCGACATCGAGGTCAGCCAGCGCCGCCTTGAGCGCCTTCTCTTGGATGGCGAGTTCAGCCTGCTGCGCCTTGAGGGCGCCAAAGCTGTCGATCAGGGCCGTAAGGTTGGTCTTGGTCATAGTCGTAGTCTCCAGTTGTGATGGTGATGGACGGTAGGCTCAGATGACTTCGATATTTATGCCCTTGAAGCGGGCGCGCAGTTCAGCCTGCATGGTTTCTTTCAGCTTGGCCGGGTTTTTGGCGTCAGCCACCATGCGCTCCGCGTTGCGGACCATGCCTGCGTGATCCTCCGAGATCAGGCACATGGACATGGGGTTGTGGGTGGTCTTCGCGACCAGCTTCCGGGCGTTTGCCAGGGAGGGCGTGTCGATGAAGAGGTCGATCAGGGTCTGAATGCTGGACATTGGAAGCTCCTATGTGATGGCCGGGTGGCCGGTTCAGTGATGGTGGTTTACGACAGCCTGTCAGGGCTGTCAACTGGGTATTTCAGATTATTTTGACCTGTTGACAGCCCTGTCTGGCTGTCGTATGAGGGGCCTGTTCATCGCAAACAGGAGTTACCCAAATGGCTGCTTTTTCCTACCGCGACACAGACGGCTACGGCGTCGAGCGCGACTACTTCCCCTCCATCGAGCAGATCCGCAATGAGGTCGATGCCGGTCAGGTCGAACACGGTTTTGTCGATCTGAAGGGCCGCAAGGTTGGCTACGCCTGGAGCATCGCCAGCGTGATCAACGTGCCGTTCGCAGACGAGGCTGCTTATGTGGCCCGCAAGCAAAAGTGGACTAACAAGTTCCAGAACGTCGAGGACATGGTCTATGTCGAGCTGTGGGGTTCGCCCACCCGCGACGGCAAGCAGTATGGCCCCGGCTTCAATACCCAGCGCGTGGCTACGGTCGAAGAGGCGCGCAGGATCATCGTCAGGCGCGTCGAGCAGGCCGCGAAGCGCGATCGCAAAAAGTTCGTCAAGGAGGCCGCATGACCACGCAAGACCGCACCATGTCGCCGCGCCAGTTCAAGACTGCCATCAAGCAGCTTGGACTGTCGCAGGCGGCAGCCGGGCGCTACCTCGATGTCAGCGAGCGCACCGCCAACCGCTACGCCAAAGGCACCGCCAAGGTGCCTGGGCCGTCTGCCATCCTGCTGCGGATGCTGATAGAGTACGGCATCAAGCCGGTCGTCCCCAAGTGGATCAGTCCGCTGGAGGGCCGGAAACATGATTGAGCCAGAGCCAGGGAGCAGGATCACCAATGCTCTCGCCAATACCGTTATCGTTGTCTGGACGACGGCATTTGCTCTCTGGGTTCTGTCGCTGCTCTAGTCTGCCTGGACGACAGGCCAGGAGGGCGCGTATTGTCCGCGAGGGCAGCGCGCCCTCTTTCATTTCGGGGGCAAGACATGAGCGGCGGCAAGATCATACCCGTCATCGCGCAGGGCGATCGTGAGGGCCTAGCCAAGCTTGAGGCCGCCTCCGACAGGCTGCATGCCGACTATGTGGTGGGCTTCAAGGAGCTGCGCGATCGCGTCAACGACCTACGCATCGAGACGCATTCCACCATTGCGGATCTGGTGCTGCACACCGCAGATCTGAGGAAGCGTGTCGAGCGGCTGGAGCAAAAGAACAGGGAGGGGAGGCCCCCAGGTTAAATGGCTAAAGCACCAGCCGATATCAGATCTTTGTGCCGGGCCTACACGCCTAACACTGTCCGCATCGTTGCAGGCATCGCCCAGGCCGAGAAGGGCGTCGATGACGAGACGAAGCTGCGCGCCATTAGCATGCTGTGGGAGCGCGGCTGGGGACGCCCGGCAAGCCCGGTGACCGGCGCCGATGGCGAGGGCGACATCCGAATAACAATTCGCAACATCATCGAGGGAAAGAAATGAGCATAGGCGCAGCGCGAGTACGCGAGACATTCAATCCGAGCGGCGATGATCTGGTCAGCAGGATCAAACGCTACACCGCAGACCTGATCGATCTGTGCGCCGAGGAAAGCGACAAGCGTGTCGATGGCGAGAGTGGTCGCTGTTGGTCGCTCGCGATGACGCACTACGAGAACGCAGCCATGTGGGCCGTGAAGGCGGCGACAACGCCGAAATGAAGAAGCGCGACAGCAAGCGGCGGTGGAAGGCGCGAGCTGCAATCGGTCGCGACATACCGGCGCTGGCAATTGTCGAACACAATCTGCATCGATGGTTTGTGTTCAAGCTTCCCGATGTTAACCGGGACTATTGGGTGGCTACCGTGCGGTTGCGCTATGATTGACATCACGCTGCCGCACAACGGCTGGACACCGAGGCATCATCAGATGCCGTTGTGGAATTATCTGCGCGGTGGCGGCAAGCGAGCGATGGCCGTGTGGCATAGACGCGCAGGAAAAGATGACGTGTGCCTGCACCACACAGCTATCAGCGCGATCGAGCGCCAGGGAAACTATTGGCACATGCTGCCGGAATACGCGCAGGCACGAAAGGCGATCTGGGATGCTGTTAATCCTCACACCGGGCTGCGGCGTATTGATGAGGCATTTCCGGCAGAGCTGCGCGCCTCGACACGCGATACCGATATGCACATACGCTTGGTCAACGGCTCGACGTGGAGTTGCATTGGCAGTGATGAATACGACCGTACAGTTGGCAGCTCTGCGGCAGGAGTGGTGTTCAGCGAATACGCGCTGAGCAACCCGGCGGCCTGGGGCTACCTCAGACCAATGCTGGAGGAGAACGGCGGCTGGGCCACGTTCATCACCACGCCACGCGGCAGAAACCACGCACACGCCATGTACGCCTACGCGGCACAGACGCCGGGATGGTTTGCCGAGCGGCTCACCGTCGAGGACACTAGCGCACTGACGCAGGCGCAGCTCGACGAGACGCAGCGCGAGTACAAGGCGCTGTACGGCAGCGACTTTGGACGCGCCCAGTTCTTGCAAGAGTATTATTGCGACTGGGCGGCATCGATCTTAGGCGCCTACTACGCACTTGAGATGGCGCAGCTCAGAGACGAGGGCCGCATCCTGCCGATCGAGCCGCTCGACAATCAGTACGTCCATCGCGCCTGGGATCTGGGTGTCGGCAGCGACACCTCGATCTGGTGGTTCTGCGCCGTTGGCGCCCAGCTCTTCGTGCTTGACCACTACGCCAGCTCTGGCGTGGGCCTCGACCACTACCTGACCGAGATCGAGAAGCGTGAGCGCGAGCATGGCTGGCGCCGAGGCACTGACTTTGTCCCGCACGATGCGAAGGTGCGCGAGTGGGGCAGCGGTCGCACCCGCGTCGAGACGATGACGCTGATGGGATTGAAGCCCATGCTGGTGCCGATGGCGACGGTCGAGGACGGTCGCAACGCCGTGCGGCGCACGTTGCAGCTCGCCGTCTTCCACCCACGCACCGAGGAGACGGGCATCGCGGCGTTGGAGCAGTACCGCAGGGAATGGGACGAGGAGAAAAAAGCTTTTAAGGCGTCCGACATGCACGATTGGACGAGCCACCCGGCTGACGCATTCCGCTACCTCGCACTGAGCTGGAAGCTGGCGCCGCTGCGCGAGGTGACAGTGGAGCAGCCACGCGGGTTCTTCATCCCGCCGCCTGCCGAGCCGAGCAAAGGCATTAGACTATGACGTGACGCTGTCGCAATATGTGTGGCGCCAGTTGGGGCTGGCGATTGATACGGAGCAGCCCCAATGGTCGATGACAACGACAACCCCAAGCCGATCGAAGACGATATCGCGGCTGACGACGCCGATTACAACCCGGCAGTCGAGCCTAAGAGCGCCAAGGCGTGGTTGAACCTCCTGCTGGAAAGCGAGGAGGCGTTCGACGATTGGAATATTCACTGTGACAACATCGACAAGCAGTACGCCAACATGGCGCGGCTGGCGACGATGTCGCGTGACAAAGAGTTCCAGATGTTTTGGGCGAACTGCGAGGTCATCAAGCCATCGATTTACGCCAAGCCGCCACAGCCAGTTGTCGTCCCAAAATTCAAGGACCGGCGCCCGGTCTACCAAGCAGCATCAGAGGTGGCCGAGCGGTGCGTGACGGTGTCGTTCGACCTCACCCGCATCGATGCCATCATGAAGCTGATACGCGACGACGTGGCGATGATCAGTCGCGGCTGCGCCTGGGTGCGTTACGAGGGCAAGGGCAAGGGCTACCACGATACCGAGCGCGTGTGCATCGAGTTCAAGAACCGCCGCGACTTCCTGCACAGTATCAGTCGCAACTGGGAAGAGGTGACGTGGGTCGCAGGCGCCAGCTACCTGACGCGAGGACAGGCGCGCAAGCGGTTCAGGAAGATCAGCGGCGATGCCTATCAAGACGCCGAGTACAAGGTGGACAAAGACAGCCAGGAGATTGGCGGCGCCGACAACCGCGAGCGCGCCAAGTTCTGGGAGATCTGGTCGAAGGCCGACAACAGGGTGCTGTGGGTGGCGCACGGCTGCGACAAGATCCTCGACGAGGACGACCCGCACCTTGAGCTGTGCAACTTCTTTCCCTGCCCGGCGCCAGCCTACGGCACGGTGCAGCGCGGATCGCTGATCCCGGTCCCAGACGTGCTGCAATACAAGGACCAGCTCGACGAGCTGAACATGCTCACGGGCCGCATCCACGCATTGAGCGAGGTGCTGGAGGCGAAGGGGTTCTATCCGAGCGGCGGCACCGAGATGGCCGACGCGATCGAGACGGCAGTGAAGACCAAGACCAGCGGACGCATGCTGGTGCCGATCGCCAACTGGGCCGCGTTTGGCACGTCGAAAGAGGTCATCATCTGGCTGCCCATCGACCAGATCGCGCAGACCATCACCGGCCTAGTGGCGCTGCGAAAGCAAGTGATTGAGGACATCTACCAAGTAATGGGCCTTAGCGACATCATGCGGGGAGATACCGATCCGCAGGAGACTTTGGGGGCGCAGCGGCTGAAAACTGAGTATGGTTCTAAACGCATCAAGGACAAGCAGCAGGAGCTGGTCAGGCTCGCTCGCGACCTTGTCGAGCTGAGCCTCGACATCATCACTGACAAGTTCAATCCAGTCACCATCATCGAGATGAGCCAGACGCAGCTTCCAACGCAGGCGATGGTTCAACAGAAGATCTCCGAGGTGATGCAGCAGATGCATGCTCAGCAGAACCAGATGCAGCAGCTCATGCAGATGCCGCAAGTTCAGCAGATGGCGCAGCAGAACCCGGAGCAGGCACAGCAAGTCGCACAGCAGGCGCAGAAGAGCCAGGAAGCCGCCGTGCAGACTATCAATCAGCTCCGCGAGAAGCCAACCATCGAACAGGTGCTGCGCTTCCTCAAGGACCGGCGGGCCAAGTCGTTCATCCTCGACATCGAAACCGACAGCACGATCATGGCCGACGAGCAGGCCGAGAAGCAGCAGCGCACCGAGTTCGTGCAGATGCTTGGTGGTCTGCTGCCGCAGCTCTCGCAGATGATCGTCGCGGCGCCCGAGACAGCCGAGTTCTGCGGCGAGCTGCTGAAGTTCGCCACGGCGCCGTTCCGCGCCGGGCGCAGCCTCGACGGTACGATCGACGAGCTGGTCGAGCAGATGAAGAACAAGGGCCAGAACACGCCGCCCAACCCGCAGATGGAGGCCGTCAAGAGCAACGAAAAGATCGAGATGGCGAAGATCCAGCAGAAGCAGCAGACCGACGCGCAGCAGCTCAAGATCAATCAGCAGGAGCTGGCCGACAAGGACCGGCAGCACCAGGAGAAGATGGAGAACGACCGCAAGATCGCCTGGGCGCAGTCGCAGATCAAGTTGTCCGACACCGAGGGCAAGGCCGTCATCCAGAACCAGAAGCTGATCGAGAACCGCGAGGCGCACGAAGCGCACATGCGCGAGAACGAGCAAAAGATGGCCGTCAACGCGCAGAAGGCGCAGATGGCGGCGACGGCAGCGCAGAACAAACAGCACGACATGCAGGCGCAGTCGGCGCAGCGCCAGCAGCAGCATGAGATGAAGATGACGATGCCCAAGCCGATGGGGCGGCAGTAATGGATTGGCGCGAGCGCATTGCCGAGATGCTGGCCGAGCGCGATGCGGCACTGGCGCCCGGCGCACCGCAGGCAGGCGATCCCGGCTATGCCGGGCCGCAGCTCGCCGCCGTGCGGACCAACAATCCCGGTGCGCAGGGCTACAACAAGCTGACGGCGCTGGCCTACGGCGCCGAGCCGCAGAAGACCGGCGCAGGCTTCTCGATCGCCAAGTTTCCGACGCCGACGCACGGCGCCGCCAGCAACCTTGAACTGTATGCGCGCAACTACACCGACAAGTCGATCAAGGATGCACTGCACACATGGAGCGGCGGCGGGCGCCGCGAGGTGGCGGGCTACCCGGCTGACACGGTCGTCACCAAGGAGATGATGCGCGACCCCAAGTTTGCGATCCCGATGATGCAGGCGCTGTCGGTTGGCGAAACGTCACGGCAGTACCCGATGAGCCAAGCGCAGTGGGAGCTGGCGCACAAGTGGGCGATGGAAGGCAGCGCGCCGCTGCCGCCAGAAGCGCAGCCTGCGCCCTATGACGAGGCCGGGATGATTGCCAGCCAGGACGACCCGACGATTGGTGCGCTGGCGGATCTGGGAGGCATGTGATGTACGAAGACGACTGGGTGATGGGCGATCTGGCGGCGCAGGACGGCTATGGCGAGGCGCCGCTGCGGATCACGGTGACGCCGCAGCGACCGCAGGAGCCGACGCCGGAAGCGATCGCTGACGCCTACCGGCGCACACCGCAGACGGTGGCGACACCCAAGGAGGCGCTGCCGGGAAGCTTCGCGCCGGGGGCGCTGTACGACCAGGGCGGCGCAGCTCCTGCGGCGGTGCCGCGTGAGATCCCGCCGTCATTCGCCATCCCTGAGAAGCCTGAGAGCGAGGGCTGGATTGAGCGGGCATTGCCCAAGGCGCACCCGCTCGACCCGGTCTACGGCCAGCAGCGAGCAGGCGCTAATACCCTGCTGGAGCTGTCCCAGGTGGGGACGGTGGCGGATCTGGCGCAGGGCTGGGAGGAGAAAGATCCCAACCGCCTGGGCATGGGCTTGGCGGGAGCTATCCCGGTGGTGGGCCGTGGCGGCAAGGCCGTGAAGATAGCCCGCGAGGCTGCCGACGAGATCATGAAGAGCGCCAAAGCGGCGAAGGCCGCCAAGCCAATCCTCGACGCCAGCGGCGCACCGATCAAGGGAGCGGCCTACACCAAGCAGAGCCGGGCCGTGCTGGACGAGATAGCGGCAGGAGAGAAGGGCGCAGGCCCGATGGATCTGTCGGGCGATCTGCGGTCAGACGTGCCGCAGCAGGCAATGGAGCGATACCAGCCGCCACGCGGCATCTCGCAGCGCCTGCAAGACGCTCTGACCAATCCCGACGTGCAGCGCGGTGTGCGCGAGAGCGTCGAGACGGGCATCAAGTACGGCGCCGACAAGTGGTATCACAATGAGCCGGTGCGCCGGGCCTTCATCAAGGAACTGGGTGAGACTGAAGGGGCAGTCGAATACGCTCGCTTCATGGACATGATTGCTGCGACCTCGCCGCGCTCCGACGTGCCTACCAACATCCGCAATGCATCGTTCTACTACATGATGAGCGGCAAGGGGGGCCTGCCGGAAACGCTGCCGTATCCCTACGGCCATGTCGCGCAGAACCTCCACCGGCAGAACTACGCGACCGTCACCAGCCCAGAGGGCTGGGATATTTTCAAGAACACCAAGCCTGCATCGTTCTCAGTGAACCTCCAGGGCAACTTGGTGCCGGGGACAATGGATACGCATGCCTTCCGCAACATTGGCATGCGGACCAACGACCCACGCTTCCTCGAAACGTCAGTGTCGGCCAAGTACAAGCAGGGGACCGATCCAACCAAGGACACGATCGTCAACAAATACGGCGAGCGTAAAGGCGACACTGTTGTATTTCGTCCGCAGCAATTGCAGGAGAGCGGCAGGCTGAAGATGGATGAGGCCTTGCAGATCCCATACTTCTGGACGGCCAAGCCCAACGCCAACGAATACGGCGCAGCCGAGAAGCTCTACAGCGACGTGGGCCGCGACTTTAAGCTGCCGACTGCGGACACGCAGGGAGCTGCGTGGGCTGGCGGCGGCGAATTGACGGGGCTTGGCACGGTGCCAACGCACACCTTTCCGCAGCTCATGAACGAGCGCATTCTTTACACGGCGAAGATGCGCGGCGAAGATCCGCAGAAGGTGCTATCTGATTTCATCAGGAAGAAAGCTCCGCTGCTTGTCATTCCGGTGGCTGGAGCTGGTGTAGCGTCAAAGATGGGCGGCGTTGCCGATCAAGGAGCATATCAATGATCTCGATCAATGAGCCACCCAACCAACCGCCACAGCCGGGAGTGCTGTACTATGGCATTACCATCACGTTGCCGAAACGCTGGTAACAACAGGAGCTGACGCATGGCCCAATCTTCAGTGACAGTGACGCCGCAGAACCCGACGCCGCCGACAAACTATTCCTGCGTTGGCGCAACCGGACCCAACCCGCCGAACTACACAAAGAACACCTACAACGACACCAAGAACTGGGGAACTACGACGCCGACATACCCGCCGCCATACTTCGACGACGGCGCGGCAGGCGCGGTCACGTTGTTCGCCGCCAATACCGCAGCTCTGGCGTCCGGCACTGGCGCGACGGCTGGCGGCACCGAGGGCAGCTATCCAGGCAGCGGCAGCGGCAGCCCGCCGCCGATCAACTTCCTGGGTCCGGTCCCGGCCTCGACCAGTGTCCCGCACGAAGGCGCAGGCACCGAGAGCGTGGTCAGCCTGACCTATCCGCCAGCCTATGTGGGTGCGGCACCGGCTCTTCCCACGGTGACGGTTGGCGTTGGCCCGTCGATGCCTGCGGTCACGGTAGGCGGGGCGCCGTTCAGCCCCAACGCCTACCACGCCTCGTCGCTGTCGCCGGTCAGCGCCGCCACGCTGTCCAGCATCACGCCGGGCAACTCAGTGTCTGGTGTCGGCACCACAACGCTTGGCGCGACCGGAACCAATTTCACCAAGCAGAGTGTTATCTGGGTGAACGGCGTCCCTCAGACGACGACGTTCAATTCCGCGACCTCGCTGACCGCGCCTACGGTGACGAAGAAGACAACCGCAGGGCCGTGGCCCGTTACGGTCGTAACCGGCGGCGTGGTCACGACTGCGCCCCAGACATGGACGTTCACATGACGACGCAGAAGCAGGAACAAGAGCATAAGACCGGGCCAATGACGCAGCCCGGCCCGGAGAACTACGACAAGCAGGGTGCGAAGATCGTGGCGGATGACCGAGCAAAAGGTCAGCGTGACGCTAAGGACATCCTGGGCGACGAGAGGCCGTTCGATTACATCGAGCGCAGCAAGCCGGAAGACCGCCTGCCGCCTGAGACGGCGCACGGGCAGCTCACCCGCGACAACGTCAACCCCAACATTCCCAGCTCGCCGCACGGTGGCGATCGCGGCATGGGCATTGTCGATCCACGCAGCCTTGGCATGGAAGGCAGTGCAGGGGCGGCAGTGCCAAAGGTGCCGGAAGGCAAGGAAGGTGCCCAGCCGCAGACGCAGCTCGTCATGGGCCAGGGCGTTGCCGGAAGCATCAATGAGCCGCTGGGTTCTTCAATCGGCAGCAACATGGACGACAAGGGCCAGCCGATTAAGGGCGGCAGCGGAGGCACACCCGCACCCGACGCCGCGCCGGTCATCACCGAGCTGGAGCCGGACGAGGCCACCATTGGCGAAGAGACGTTCGACATGTTTGTTCACGGCACCGGCTTCACCGAGGACAGCGTGATCGTGTTCGCCGGGCAGGAGGAGCCGACAGACCTTGAGGATGACGGCACACTCTCGACCGGCATCAACATGGATGTCTGGAACGGTCCCGACACGGTACAGGTGTCGGTGAAGAACGGGGACAAGATGTCCAACATGATGGATTTCACGTTCCACGCCGAGCCTGCAACGCGCAAGGCGCCGCCAAAGGCGAACAAGCGCAAGGGCAAGGGCGAGAAGGCCAAGAAGAAGGCCAAGCGGTAGTAGACGGCCAGGACGCGGTGTTGCCCTAGCACGGGTTTCGCCAGCGCCGCGTCCTGTATTTGGGGGACAGATGCGACTGATTGAGATCGAGCCGGGGCGATTTCGTTTTGCGCGTGAGCGAACAGCTCCTGCGCGAAGCGAGCTGCCGTGTCCGCATATCATCAGCGACGAGATGCCGCCGGTCGAGCAAGTGGATGGGCGGTTCTACACGTCCAAGGCGCGTTTCCGCGCCGTTGGCCGTGACCACGGCCTCACCGAGGTGGGCAACGAGAAGCCCAGGCCGGTCAAGCGATCTACCGATCAAGCGAAAGTGAAAACAGAGCGCCGTCACGCGCTGCGGAGGGCCATCGAACGCTACGGCGCTGGAGAGCGCGGTAGACGATAGGAGCCGCTATGTCTGACGTGACCGTTGCACCCGCTGCCACACCGGCACCGGCAGCGCCCTCGCCTGCGCCAGAGGCTGTCGTCGATACCAACCCGACATCGACGCCACTGCCAATTGGCAGTCAGGCGCCGGACAAGCCCGAGGGCCGCCGGGACGCCATCCAGAAGGCATTCGAGCGGGCCAGCAACCCGGCAAAGGCTAAGGAAGACAGGGAGAAGCAGCAGGCCAAGAAGCCCGCCGAGCGGGAGAAGCCCGGCCCCGGCCACAACCAGCCGCCGGAAGAGACGAAGCAGGAGCTGAACCTGAAGAAGGCACCGCCCAAGGGCGAGCAGCCGAGGGAGCAGGGCCGCTTCGTCAAGGCTTCCGAAACTCAAGGGCAGCCACAAGGACAGCCATCGCAGCCAGGAACACAGCCACAAGGCCAACAAACACCTCGTCAGGCGGAAGCCGCACGACTGCCAGAAACAGCTCCATACCGCGACCCTCCACCGCGCATGGCGGAACACGCTAAGGGCGAGTGGGCGACGACGCCAGAACGGGTGCGTGGCGAGTTCCACCGGCTGGCGCAGGAAACGGAGGGTATGCACCGGCACTACAAGGCCGACTACGAGACGATGGAAAGCATCCGGCCCTTCCATCAGATGGCGCAGGAGCATGGCACCACGCTGCAACGGGCGCTGAGCAACTACACCAGCATGGAGCGCAAGCTTCGCAGCGATCCTGTCGGCGGCCTCGACGTGATCGTCAACAACCTGGGACTGAAGACCTCAGACGGCCAGCCGATCACACTGCGCGACGTGGCGTATCACGTCCTGTCGCAGTCGCCAGAGCAGCTCAAGCAGATCCAGCAGGGCAACCAGCAGCAGGCTGCCTCGCACCAGATTGGCGCATTGCATCAGGAGGTTCAGGGCTTGAAACAGGCCCTCACCCAGATGCATACTCAGCAGCAGTTCACCTACACCCGCAGTGAGGTCGATAGCTTTGCCGACACTCACCCAAGGTTCGATGAACTAGGGGCAGCGATCCACCGCGAGATCAACTTAGGCTTCTCACTAGAGGAAGCCTACGATCGAGCGGACAAGCTGTACCCGTCCCAAGCGGCTCAGACCCGCACCCAACCGGCTCAGACCCGGACAGCGGACAAGTCTATCTCAGGCGCACCTAGCGGCCCCTCAAACGGGACAGGTGAGCGCAAGCGAGATGGCAAGCCCGTGCCTTTGCGCGATGCAATCGGCAACGCGATCAAGCGCGTCAATGGTGGTCTGTAACAACCGGAGGGGCCAATGCCCAATATCACGACTGCATCTGCTTATCAGCAGATCCTGTCGATGGCGCTGGAAGAGCGTTCATCGAGCTATCAAGATCTCGTCTCTAACAACAACGCACTGCTCGCCGTGCTTCGCCGCAAGGGCGCGTGGCAAACCTATTCTGGCCCGCGCATTCGCCAGACGCTGCAAATCGGCAAGCAAGTCGCGCAGTGGTACAGCGGCTACGATCAATTGCTGAACCCAGCAATCGATCTTTTCAATGATGCGTATTTTGATCCCAAGATGGTGGTCGTCCCGGTCATCCTGTCGATGCAGGAGATACTAAACAATCAGGGCGAAAACCAATTAATGGACGTTTACGACAGCTACATTGGTGCCGCCGAGCGTTCGCTGGAAGACACGATGGACGCCGCCCTGTACGGCGACGGCACCGCCAACGGCGGCAAGGCGCTGACGGGGCTGGCGACAGCTCTGCCGGTTATCACCAACAGCGGCATCTACGGCGGCCTCGATCGCGCCAGTGCCGTGATCTGGCAGACCAAGTCCTACGACGCGCAGTCATTCCTTGCCGGGTCTACTCAGGTCAACAAGGACACCATTCGTCCGATGTTGAACTACATCATGAACAAGCAATCGCGTGGCCGCGACCACGCCGACTTGATCATCATGTCGCCAGAGCATTACGCGGCATACGACGCTGCGTCGATCGTCATCCAGCGCCAGACCAACGAGACATCGATGGGCAAGCTGGGCTTCAGCTCGCTGGAATATATCGGTGGCGGCAAGCGCGCCGAGATTGTTCTCGATGGCGGCATTGGTAGCAACATGCCACCTAACACTTCGTTTGGCATCGACACCGACAGCTTGAAGATCCGTTATCACCCGTCGAGAAACTTCGACAAGATTTTCGATGGTGATGGTCAGATGCCAATTGATAAAGACGCCATCGCGCAATTTATCGGGTGGATGGGCGAACTCACAATGACCAACCCGATGTTCAACTGGCGACTGTACGACAGCAACCCGGCGACGTGACGCGATCGCCGAGTAGAGGAACCGCCGCCCCGGCCTAATCCCTAACACGGTAAGTCCCCCAAGACTGCGGATGGGGCGGCGGTTCTGAATTAGTAAACAACGGAGCAGATGATGTACCAAGTTCGTGATGCCGACGCCGCAGTGGTCGCAACATTCCGTCACCACGCGCTGCCGAACAAGAGCAAGACCGACAAGGAAGGCCGGTTGATCTGTGACGACGTTGAGGTGTGCGACATCCGCTTTGCCGGTTCACGCAACATGTCCACGTTCCCGGCGCTCGCCATCTCGCACTGGAAGATCGAAACAGAGAGCGGCGAACAGGTGCCGGTGACATACGCCGAGCGTTTTCAGCGGCAGTACCAGCAATTCAAGCAGCAGGCGAACCAGACCAAGGCTGGGACGCCGTTGCAGTACGTTCCGTTCCTGACCGAGGGCAAACGCGCCGAGCTGCGCGCCCTCAACATCTACACGATCGAGGCGCTCGCCAGCATCGACGGGCAGGAGCTGAAAAACCTGGGCCAGTATGGCCGCGACTTAAAGAACAAGGCCGAGGAGTTCATCACCAACGCCAGGACGCAGAACGCGCCCAGCATGCAGCTCCAGGCCGAGCTGGAGGCGCTGAAGGCGCGCAATGCCGTGCTGGAGGAAGACAAGAAGGCCTACGCTCAGCTTGCCGAGAACGCCACCGAGGCTGAGAAGGCGTTCGACAACATGGATCTCGACCAATTGAGAGAGTTCATCACCACGGCGACCGGCCACGCACCGCACGGCTCGATGACACGTAAGGTGCTGGTGCGGATGGCAGCAGAGGCACAAAAAAGGGCGGCTTGATGAGCCTGCTGACCGTTGTTCAAGATGTTTGCGCGCATGTTGGGGTGACGTATCCCAACTCAGTCTTCTCAAACA
>Ga0184611_1000016_pt1 | contig 38006 bp, 59 predicted proteins | sample PLM3_5_coex_FD_133162 | JGI IMG/M metagenome (GOLD analysis project Ga0184611, IMG submission 133162) | Groundwater sediment microbial communities from an aquifer in East River, Colorado, USA - PLM3_5_coex | ecosystem: Environmental > Terrestrial > Soil > Riparian zone | place: USA: East River...
GACCCCGAGAACGACGAGCAGGGCATCGTGGCGTGCGGCCTCGGCCCGGACGGACGCGGCTACGTCCTGGCCGATCGCTCGTGCAAGCTCTCGCCGGACGGCTGGGGCCGCCGCGCCGTGCAGGCGTACGTGGACTTCCGAGCCGATGCCATCGTCGGCGAGTCGAATTACGGCGGCGACATGGTCGAGGCCGTCGTGAAGAACGCCGCTCGCGACATGGGCGTGACGGTCGTTTACAAGGCCGTCCACGCATCAAGGGGCAAGGCCGTGCGCGCCGCTCCCGTGGCGCAGCTCTACGAGCAGGGCAAGGTCTCGCACGGCGAGGTCCTCGCCGAGCTTGAGGACGAGCTGACGTCCTGGACGCCCGAGAGCGGGAGGAGCCCGAACCGACTCGACGCGCTGGTCTGGGCGCTCACGGACTTGATGGTCAAGGATCAGCGCACCGTCTACGTGTACTGAAGGGAGGCCGCCTGATGGGCGTGTTTGACTGGCTGGGCCCGCTCGGCTTCGGCGGCAAGGCTCGCGGCTGGGACGCGCTGCCGCTCGCGGTCAAGGCGTCGCCGTCGCCGGCTGCTCCCGTGCAGATCACGACGCTGACGTACACGCCGCCAGGCTGGCAGTTCAGCTTCGGCGGACGGGGTCAGGAGGCGACGAACAGCGCCGTTTTTGCGTGCTTGCAAGCAATCGCCACTGCGATCTCGGAGCCCGAGCTTCGGGTCTACCGCGCCGACGGCAGCGAGCACGTCGAGATCGACCCTGGCGAGCTTGGGCGGCTCCTGGAGCGGCCGAACCCGTATATGAGCCTGGATACCCTGCTCGGCTACGTCTCGACGTGCCTGCACGTCGACGGCAACGCCTACTGGCGGAAGCTCAGGGCTGGCGACCCGGAGACGGGGCCCGTCGTCGAGCTCTGGCCGATTTCGCCGTCTCGGATGACCGTCGAGACGACCGGCGGCTCGTCGGACTTCATCACACGCTACCGCTACGCGCCCGGCAGCACGTCGTCCGAGGAGATCAGCCCGTCCAACATCGTCCACTTCCGCTACGGGCTCGACGACCGCGACCACCGCATCGGCCTCTCTCCGCTCAGGCGGCTGCTCCGCGAGATATCGTCGGACGACCAGGCCACGCGCTACGCCGACCGTCTGCTCGCAAACCTGGCCATCAACGGCTTGACGCTCTCGTTCGACAAGGAGTCTGCTCCGATCGACCAGGCGGCGGCCGACCAGCTCAAGGCGCGCATCCAGGCAGCCTACGGCGGCGACAACGCTGGCTCTGCGGCCGTGCTTAGCCCTGGCGCCAAGCTCGACGCGTTGGGATTTTCGCCCGAGCAGATGAACATGGAGATCCTGCACCGCGTGCCCGAGGAGCGAATCTCGGCCGTGCTCGGGGTGCCTGCCATCGTCGCGGGGCTCGGCGCCGGGCTTCAGCGCGCGACGTACAGCAACGTCCGCGAAGCGAGAGAGATGTTCACCGAGCAGAAGCTCATCCCGCTCTGGCGGGCGCTCGCGTCCGAAGTCACGCTCCAACTGGTGCCCGACTTCGATACCTCCGGGCGCACCGTCGTCGAGTTCGACATCTCGAAGGTCCGCGCGCTCGGCGACGACCAGAACGCCGCGGCGATCCGTCTGAAGACGCTGGTTGAGGCAGGCATCCTGTCGGCCGACGAGGCGAGAGCAGAGATCGGCTACGAGCCGGCCGTGGTCGCTCCCGCCCCGACGGCGCTGCCGGCCGCGGCGTCGCGGAGCCGGCCGAATGTGACCCACTTTCGGCCGGCAGAGCGCAAGGCCGCCGAGGACCTGCCGGGCCTCTACGACGACCTGCGGGTCTCATCGCTCCCGACCTGGGAGTCGGAGCTGATCGCGTTCCTGGCATCACAGGAGGCCCGCGTCATCCGTCGGCTGCAAGCGGGCGCCGACACGGCCGAGGCGCTGGTGACCGAGGGCGAGGCGACCCTGCTCGGCGAGACGCTGACGCCGCTCCAGCTCCGCGTGCTCGGCGAGGTCTCGCGGCTCGTGGTCTCCGAGCTCGGGATAGCCTTTGAGCTTGACGACCCGGCCACCCGGCGCTACCTGCTCGATGCGGGCGCGAATATTTCTGGAATAACCGAGACCACTCGTACCGCCGTGCAGAGCGCGCTGATCGAGGGGCAGATGGAAGGCGAGGGCATCGAGCAGCTTGCCCGGCGGCTGCGTGGGCTGCCGGCGTTCGACCAGGGCAGAGGCAGGGTAGTGGCCCGTACCGAGCTTGGTACGAGCCAGAATCAGGCGGCGCTGGCGAGCTATCGCGCGTCTGGCGTCGTCGTTGGCGTGCGCGTGCTGGACGGCGACTTCGACGCGGCGTGCTCGGCGATGAACGGGCGGACGTTCGCGCTCGGCCAGGAGCCCGCCATGCTCCAGCATCCGAACTGCACGCGGGCGCTGGCCCCCATCACCGACGCGGCCGAATTGACGAGGTCTGCATGAGCGTGTTTGAGCGCGTCTGCGCGCAGGATGGCTGTATCCAATGCTGGGCCGAGGTCGTCATCGCCACCAGCGGCGCCGACATCGAGGCCGAGATCGAGCGGCAGTTCCGCGCCGAGCCAGCGCTGGTCATGGCCGGGCTCCCGCCGGCCGACGAGCTGGCGACGCTCCGTCGAACCGGGCGGCGAGAGGCGCGCCTCGTCGCGAGACTGGTACTCCACGAGCCGCATGAGTGCGGACGGCCTGGCGGCGGCGCGTGATGCGGCCGCTGGTTTCGGTCATCACGCCTTCAGGGAGGCACGCATGCACACCCACGACACCGCCGCTGCGCCGATCACGCGGTACGAGCAGTCCCACGAGCGATCGCACAAGCAGGCCGCCATCGCGGCACTGCTGCTCGGCGCCGCCGCGCTCATCTTCGCGCTCAGCGTCCTGCTCTACGTCTTCTGGCTGCTCCTGGCACCGCTCGTGGCGACGCCATTCGACGCTGACGGGGTGCGCTGCTACCACCGCGCCGTGCAGGTCGCCTGTCTGAAGACCGCAAACCCGTGAGCGAGCCGTTGACCGAGAGACGGCTCGACGAGATCGAGGCGCGCGCACGGGTCTTCGCCGACCGGCCGAAGCCGATCGTCGGCGATCATCTGGACCCGTTCTGGCTGAGCGACGGCGGCTCGCTCGCGTCTCGGCCGGTCCGTCAGGCGCTGGTCCTCGCCCAGGATGATGTGCCGGCTCTGCTGGCCGAGGTCCGGCGGCTGCGGGCGGAGCGCGGACCGTGACCGAGCGTCCGCTGGTCTCGGTCCTGACAGGCACCTATCGGCGGCCAGAGCTGCTAGCGGGCTGCATCGAGAACGTCCGCGCGCAGACCTATCGACCGCTGGAGCACGTGATCGTCTCGGACGGCCCGGATCCGGAGACGTCACGGGTCGCGCTCGCCGCGCTCGACTGCGCGGACACCGCCGACGTGCTCATGCGTTACGTCCCGCTCGGCCGTAACTGGACGACGTTCTTGACGAATAGCCGGAACGCCGTGCCGTTCCAGGTCGCCAACTGGGTCGCTGCCGGCGACTATCAGGTCTGGCTGGCCGACGACGAGCGGATGCTCGTGCCCGACTACATCGAGCGGATGGTCCGTACCATCGAGGAAACCGGCGTCGACTTCGTCTATCCGAACGTTGAGGTCTACTTCGTCTGGGACGAGGCGCGGCGCTTCGTCATCGGCACCGACCCGCCGCAGAACGGCCAGGTGACCCATGCGCTGCACCGCACCGCGCTCCTCGACGTCGACGGCGGCGGCTTCCGCGTGCACGTCGGATCGGGGAGCGACTGGGACCAGTACGAGCGATGGATGAACGCGGGCAAGACATGGACCCACGTCCCCGAGACGCTGCTCTCGCATCGGATCGACGGATGACACCCCGCGACGACGGCCGGGCCGAGGCGACGACGATGTTCGACGGCGGCGCCTGCGTGGGCTGCGGGGCCGTGAGTCATACGCTTGCCGAGGGCGGCGAATACTGCGACGGCTGCGGGCGGCGGGTCCAGCGGTGGCTCACGCTCGCGCTCCAGGGAGCCTACGATGGCTGATCGACCGTCAGGTCCGAGCGTCCTGGCGCTCGTCGGCGACATGAGCGGCCCGACGCTCTGGCGCGTGCTCTCGCCGTTCACGGCGCTGCACACGGCGGGCTACCCGGCCGACTGGGCGCCGAAGGACGCGGCCGGCATCGGGGAGATCGCTCCGCTCTACGACGGCTACGTCCTGCCGCGCATGGCCTGGCAGCCGGGCCAGCGGCGGATCGCGGAGCAGTGGTTCACCATGATCCGACGAGCCGGACGCTTCACGGTCTACGACGCCGACGACGACATCTTTACGTCGGACCTGTCGCGCCGCACCGTCGAGTTGGGCTGGACCGAGGGCAAGTCGTACGCCGAGCTGGAGGCCGAGCGGTTCGAGCGGATCTGGACGATGCAGCAGTGTGACGGCGTGGCCGTCTCGACGCAGCGCTTAGCGACGGTCGTGCGGAGCTTCACGCCACGGCCCGTCGTCGTCGTGCCGAACGCGATAGACCTGCCGTGGTTCCGGCGCGTCCTGAGCTCTGCCCAGCGGCGCACAGCGTCGCCGACGATCGGCTGGGCCGGCGGCCGTCGCCCTGACCGCGACCTGGCCCCGATGGCCGAGGCGTGGGCGCGGATCGCTCAGAGCCACCCGTCCGTGACGTTCGTGGTCCAAGGGCATGTGCCGGCCGTGGTGACGGAGGCGGTGCCGGCCGACCGTCTGCTCGTGCTCCCGTGGATGCCACTCGAACGGTACCCGGCCGGGCTCGTCGAGGTCGACATCGCCTGCTGTAGCGTGGCCGACGAGCGGTTCAATCGCTGTAAGACGGCCATCAAGGCGATGGAGGCCGCCGTTGCTGGCGCCGCCGTTGTCGCGACGCCGACCGTCTACGGGCAGCTGATCGAGCACGAGAAGCACGGGTATCTCGCCGAGACGGCCGACGAGTGGGAGGCTGCGTTGTCGGCGCTGGTCGCTCGTCCGGCACTGCGAGCGATCATGGCGACGCGACTGCGGAAACGGGTCGAGCGGAAGCACAGTCTGGCTGGCAACCTGCACCGCTGGCCCGAAGCGTGGAGCGCGATCGCGCTGTCAGTGAGGGAGCGTCGTGGCCGCCTCGTCCTGGCGTGAGCCCGCGCCGACGCTGGAGCTCAAGGCCGTGCGCTGCAAGGCGTGCCGGCGCCGTCTCGGCGACTTCGACGGGCGCGGGGCGGCGCAGATCGTCTGCCCGAAGTGCGGAATCATGAACGTTATCAAGCCGCGCTAGCGTAGAATCAGAACGCCCCGGGCGTTGTCACCACCCGAGGCGCATGTACACCGGACGTTGGAGGTCACGATGCACACCCGCTATCGTATCGCACTCGCCGCGCTCGCATGGCTTACCCTCCTGGTCGTTGTGCCGCCGTTCATCAACGACCTTGCCCGCGCGGTCGCGAAGACCGACGCCGGCGAGAGCTGGGCCGCCATCGGGGCGAACGTCAGCAGGTTCGGCCGCTTCCTGGTTGGCACGCCCGCACAGGCCGCCGAGGCCGCGCCGCTCACGCTCCAGGACTTCGCCGGCACCTGGGCGAACCACAACAACTACCTCCGTATTGCGCAGGACGGGACAGCCGCGATGGGCTGGCGCAGGGGTGGGGCTGGCGTCGAGCCGGGGAGCGCAGCGGTGACGATTGACCGCGTCGAGGGCCGCACGCTCTACGGCACCGCCCTGACGACGAACTACCCCGACGGAATCGTCGCCGGGCCATTCACGCTCACCGAATACGAGTACGGGGTCGGCTATCTGATGGACGGAGACGCGGTCGGCATGGTGGTGCCCGGCGCGCCGTATGATCCGCACTACGGAAGAACCCTCTGCGGCCCGCGCTTTGCCGCCGCGCCTGACTGGTTCAAGGCCACGTCCCCGTGCGGCGCCTGAGCATGACATCTGATGCTGACTGCCCATCATTGCAGGATATGAGCGGCTGATGTAACCTAGCAGCAACGATCACGCCAAGAGGGCCATCAGAGCCCCGATTCCGACGCCCGTAGAGGCGCAAGGATCGGGGCTCTTTCTTATGGCCCTGGAGTACAAAAGCATCCCGTTCGCGGTCAAGGCGGCCGAGCGCAACGCCGACAACACCGGCTGGGAGATCGCAGGCTTAGCCTCGACGTGGTGGGGCGAGCCCGACGCCTACGGCGACGTCGTGCAGCCAGGCGCGTTCGCCGCGTCGATTGAAGCTCGGCCGACGAAGTTTCTGTACGAGCACCACACGCCGATCGGCAAGCAGCTTGAGATCCGCGAGACCGACGAGGGCCTCTATGGCCGCTGGTCGGTCGTCGACACCACGGTCGGCACCGACGCCTACAAGCTCGCGAAGGCTGGCGTCCTCGACTCGCTCTCGATCGGCTACATCCCGATGGAGTGGGAGATCCGTGGCGACGGCGCCCGCGTGCTCCAGGCCGTCGAGCTGTACGAGGTCTCGGCCGTCGCGATCCCGGCCAACACGAACGCCGTCATCACCGCGGTCAAGGCGGCGCCGAAGGCGGCCGATCCGCCCGCGCCGCGCCTGCACCTGAGCCTGGAGCTGCGCCGCCGCAAGCTGGCGCGCCACGGCATCCGCCTGGAGGCCATCTCATGACGAGCAGTAGCCCGAGCACCCCGCCGATCAAGCCCGAGCGCGATGTCGCACGCGAAGCGGGCGATATTCCCGCCGTGGAACGGCCACGCGACCCGAAGCTGCCGCGTGACCCGTCCGCCCCGGTCGACCCGAACGCGCCGGCCGACCCGAGCACGCCAACGCCGCCGCCGACCGACCCCAACGCGCCGCCGGCAGAGGAGTCCCAGCCGTGAGCATGACGATTCCCGAGGCGCACGCCGAGATCCGTCGGCTCTATGACGCGGCGGCCGCGATCGAGAATAAGTACCCGTCAGGGCTGACCCAGGCCGACAACGCCGAGGACTACGCCGAGGCGAAGCGCCTGCTCGGCGAGATCGACGGTCTCGAAGACAAGCTCTCAGGGCTCGAAGACGCCGCCGCTCGGAAGCAGCGCATCCTCGACAACCAGAAGCGGCTCCGCCAGCCGGTCAACGGCCACACCCAGCCGGACCAGGGCGACGAGCACAACGCTCACGGCGACGGCGGGACCAAGATGTTCGGTCGTCAGTTCGTCGAGAGCGGCGAGTACAAGCGGATCATCGAGAGCGGCGTGCTCAACAACCCGTCGAGCCGGGTCGAGCTCGGCGTCAAGCTCGACGGCTCGCTGCTGCACGAGCTGCTCAGCAAGGCGCTGGTCCACTCCGGGACCGGCGTCGGCGGGGCGACGATCCGTCCGGACCGGGTCTCGGGGCTCGACTTCCTCTGGCGCCAGACCACGCTGCTCGACTTGATCCCGACGTCGTCCACGACGTCGAACATGATCGAGTACTACGAGATGACGACCTCGACGAACGCGGCGGCGCCCGTCGCCGAGGCGACCGTCTCAACGGGCGCGACCGGGCTCAAGCCCGAGGGCGCGATCGGCTGGACGCTACGACAGACGCCGGTCTCGACCGTCGCCGAGTGGGTGCCAGTCACGAACCAGATGCTCTCGGACTCGCCGGCCGTGCAGTCGCTCATCGAGAACCAGCTCCTGACGCACCTGGCGCTGGCGCTGGAGACGCAGCTCATCAGCGGCAACGGCACCGCGCCCAACCTGCTCGGCATCCTGTCGAACCCCAACATCCTGACGACCGGGCTCGGGGCCGGGTCCGGGTCCGCGGCCGATGCCGTCTACCACGCCATGACGGCGGTCATGGTGACCGGGCTCTCGAACCCGACCGCGTCGGTCTGGAACCCGGTCGACTTCGAGGCCGTCCGCCTCTCCCGAGAGACCGGAGCCTCCGGCGGCGCCTACCTGATGGGTCCGCCGAGCGTGGCCGGTCCGACGACCCTCTGGGGCCGCCCGGTCGTGCTCTCGATCGGCACCCCGGTCGACACGGTGGTCGTCGCCGACTTCACGCAGATGACGCTCTACGATCGCGAGCAGAGCGCCATCCGTACGGGGACGATCAACGACCAGTTTATCCGTAACATGCAGACGCTGCTGGCGGAGCTTCGCGCCGCGTTCGCGCTGTTCCGACCGACCGCCGTCTGTCGCGTGACGGGCGCGTAGGTGGTGAGCGCAGTCGAACCATGACCATCTACCGCGTCGGCGAGCAGGGGGCGACCGTCTTCAACGAGGACGGGAGCCCCGTCGTCAAGCTCCGTCCTGGGCAGGTCGTCGTGCCCGGGACGGCCGACGCGGCAGCCTCAGCCTACGAGCGGGCGACGAAGCGCGTCCGCACCTATGACGACAAGGCGATCCGTCCGACCGACCGCGAGGACAAGGGGCTCTGATGGCGGCATACACCGACCCGGCCAGGATCGCGGCGCATCTCGGCACAACGTTCTCCGCCGAGCAGGCAGCTCAAGCGGCCGTCGTCGCCGACGCTGTCACGGCGTGGATCGACCAGCGGACCGGGCGATCCTGGCAGGGCGGGGGAGCGATCGCCGACGAGCTCCATCTGATCGTGACCGACCGCGTGTATCTGAACGCAGCGCCCGTCTCCGCGGTCTCGTCGGTCGCCGTCCATCCGGGCACGACGCACGCCTCCTGGACGCCGCTCGGGCCCGACGACGCGCTGCTCTTTGACCCGATTCGCGGCGTGGTGCTGCTGCCGATCGGCTACGGCGGGTACTACGCGCAGGTCTCGTATACCAGCGTCGGCGACGGCCCGCCGGCCGACATCGAGACCGCTGCCGACGTCCTGGCGGCCGACCTGATGCAGACGGCGCTGAACCCGGAGTCGGCTGGTGCCGAGTCGGTCAGCGTCGGCCAGAACGACATCAGCGTCAAGTACGCGGGCGCTTCAGGCTCCATGAGCGCGAGCGTCAAGGCCGCCGTGATGGCCGTCGACATGCACCGCCTGCCGGTGATCTCCTGATGCCGCCATCGCTCGTCGGCATCCGTGCGCGCCGCCAGGCGTTCATGGTCGGCCGCTGCGCGATCTCGCGCTACTCCGAGGTCTCGACCAGCGACGGTATCGAGCACACCTGGGCCGAGATCGCCTCTGACGTCCCGTGCGAAATCTGGCCGAGCGGCATCGCCTCGGCCGAGGGGGTCGGCGCCGGCGCCGCCATGCGCGCCCTCTCAAGCTGGACAGTGGCGCTGCCGTACGGCCAGGACGTCACCGTCAGAGACCGCATCGTCTCGTCGGACGGACGGACGTTCGAGGTGCAGCGCGCCGATATCAGGACGTACGAGGCGTCGCGGGACTGTATCTGCGAGCTGGTGAGCTGACGTGGACCTGCTGACGGTCGTCCTGGTCGTCGTGATTCTGCTGCTGGTCTTCGGCGGCACGGCCTGGCCGCGCCCGGCCGAGGGCGTGGCCGGGCTCAACCTCGTGCTCTACGTCCTGGCGGCGATCGTCCTCATCGTCGTCGTCGTCCGCCTGGTGGGGGCGATCTGACGTGGCCGGGCAGACGAGTGTCACTATCCGGGTGGTGTCGAACCGCATCCCGCAGCTACCGGCCGCGTTGAAGGCGCAGGTCGTCGAGCAGGTCAAGAAGTCCACGCTCGACGTCCAGGCCAGAGCGCAGCAGGTCGTCCCGGTCCGCACGGGGACGCTCCGTCGCTCCATTCATTCGATCTTCGAGCAGGGCGGCCTGCGGGGTATCTGCGGGCCGTCGGTCGCGTACGGCGCGCCGGTCGAATTCGGGACGCGCCACATGGGCGCCAGACCGTACATGCGGCCGGCGGCGGAGATCGTCCTGCCGCGCTTCGCCGACGAGCTTAAGCGCATCCTGGGCGGGCTGAAGTAGATGGCCGGCGTCGAGGCGCAGAGGGTCGCTGCGTTCGTGTTCGACGCGTTGGCGGCCGACACCGGGCCTGGCGGCGTCGCGACGCTGCTCTCCGGGCGGATCTACCGCGATCGGGTGCCGGCCGCCGCAAGCTTGCCGGCCGCGACCGTCGGCGTCGTCTCGTCGACCGACTTCGGGACGATCGGCGCTGTCCGCACGCTCGACATGGTGCTCGTCGACGTCCGCGTCGTCGCGGCTGGCTCGTCGTACGGGCCGATCAACCCGGCCGCGGACCGCGTCGACGCCGTACTCCAGAACCGTCGAGGGACCAGCGGCGGCGTCCAGATCGTCGAGCTCCGCCGCGATCAGACGCAGCTCTTTATCGAGGACGAGGCCGGCGCCCAGTTCGCGCACTGCATCCAGACGTTCAGAACCGAGTGCTACACGCTATGACGTCACTGAGCGCGCTCCCGCCAGTTCGTAGCCCATTCGCGCTTGAGGTGGCAACGCTGGCACAGGCTCACGAGATTCGTCAAAACGTTGGCCTCACGGTGCCGCTCGATGCCGAAGCTTCGGAACGGGATCAGGTGGTGCACGTCGAGCGCGCGCCTCAGCGCGTCGGGCGTGATCCCGCAATCCACACAACGGCCGTCGCGGGCGCGGGCCAGCCGCCGTGCGCGGCGCCAGGAGGCGCCGTACGAGCCGGGGCGCCCTCCGCGCCACGCCCAGGCCGCATCGCCCGCACGCGCGTCACCGGCACAGGCCGTCGAGCAGTAGGTTCGGGGACGGCTCGCCCACTCGATCATCACCGTGCCGCACCCCGCGCAGGTGACGGTGGTCCGCTTCGACGGATCTCCCCAATCGGCACCCTGATCGCGGCATCCCCAAGAACAGAACCGCTTGGGCTGGGAGCGACGATACGTCATCGGCGCTCCGCAGGTCTTGCATGGCGCCGTGATCCATGCGCCGTCCGCTCGCGCAGCCATGTAGCAGTCGCGAGAGCAGTACGCCGTGACCCCGCGATTGGCCTTGGACGACTTGAGCGAGACGGAGGCTCCGCACTGGTCGCAGACGACGGCGACGTGAACGCGGCGGGCCGCGTTGGCGCAGTCCTTCGAGCAGAACTTCGCTCGTCCGCGCTTGACTTGCGCAGGGACCACGGCGAAGACGGCGCCGCACTGGCGGCAGGTACACTCAACACGCATCAGGGTCAACTCCTGGTGTCAGACCCCCGGCTGTTAGCGCAGCGCGGGGGTCACTTCGTGTCTGAATTTTACCAGAGGAGAGCACCATGCCAGTAGGCGACAGACCCCTGGTCCAGGAAATTGTGGAGCTGGGAGTTGAAACAATTGTGGGAACGGCCGTGCCGTCGACGATCAAGCTCGCTGGGCTTCAGGTCGATCTCGGGACAAGCATCGAGTTCGACCGCATCGCCCCAATGGGCTCGCTCTGGGACACCATCGCGGCGCCGCGCCAGGAGTACGGTGTCGGATCGATCGCCGGCTTCCCGACGTACCCCGAGATGGCGTACGTCTTCTCGAACGTCTTCGGCGCGGCCACCGTGACCACGCCCTCTGGCGCGACGCTCGCACGGCTCCATTCGTGGGCGCCGTCATCGTCTGTCCCGTGGACGCCGCGCACCTGGACCATCCGTCGGGGCATGGTCGGCAACACGGCCGAGTCCGCGACGTACGGTTTGATGTCCGGCGTTGGCATGTCGTTCAGCAGAACGGCCCCGCCGGAGATCAGCGGCGACCTGTTCGCGCGGGCGCTCGATTACACCGGGACCGTGGGCGCTACCGGCCTGACCTCGCTCGCTGTCGTCCCGATCCTGCCGGGCGACGTCTGCGTCTACCTGGACCCGACGGCCGCCGCGATCGGCACGACCCAGCTTTTGAGAGACTTCGCGGCGTCGTTCGACATCAGCGGCCTGTTCGGCCCGTTCTGGCCGCTCGACTGCACCACGTCGTCGTTCGGCGGACACGTCCCGCTCAAGTCCGACGCGGGAGCGACGCTCCAGCTCGGCAACGACACGGCGGGGCGGGCGCTCATCGCGAACATGCGCGCCGGGTCGACCGTCTACGTCCGGATCGAGTGCACCGGGCCGATCATCGAGGCGGCGATCCGTCATCGGCTCCGGATCGACATGGCTCTGAAGGTGGTATCCGCGCCGACGCGCGGCGACTCGGACGGATTGTCCACGCTCGAATGGGGCTTCGGCCTGGTCGACGACGCCTCGTTCGGCGGCGCGATCAAGGTCGCCCTGACCACGAACGTCGTGGCTCTCTGACGAGCCTGACATCTCATGCTGGAGGGCGTATGCCCAAGCTTCGCAACATGCTCGGCGACACTGGCACGATCGAGATCGAGTGCCCCGGCGACGAGCCGCTGGTCGTCGAGTACCGCCGTGGCGCCGTGACGCCACGGTTACAGGGCAAGCTCGCCGAGATCCAGCGGGTGATTGCGGCAGCAGGCGAGGACGCCGTGCCGTCGGCTGACGCGCTGCTGACGCTCTGCGAGCTGTACGCCCAGACGATCGTCGCGTGGAACCTGACCGACGACGACGGCGAGACGATCCCGACCGACGCCGACCACCTGGCCGACGTCGACTTCGGGACGCTCAACCTCGTCATGCAGGAGATCGGGAGGCAGGCCAGACCCGACCCTTTGAGCGTAAACGGCTCCAGCAATGGCTCGTCAGTGGGGGCAAGCTCGGAGCCGCTCCCGATTACTACGGGGTGATGCAAGTGGCGAAGGAGTACGGCCAGTCGCCGATGGACGTGGCCGCCTGGCCGCAGGAGTGGATCGCGGCCGCCGTGACCGTCATGGACGCCGAGCACGGCGCCGAGCACGAGCGACAGGTCCGCGAGCAGCGGCAGGCCCGCATGCGCGGCGCCGGCGGGCGGCGCTAGGCCATGCCGTCCGCGTCGACCGTCGCCGAGCTTCAGGTCGTCGTCGGCGCTGACACCAGCGACGCCGAGAAGTCGCTGGAGTCGTTCGGCAAGAAGGTCAACAGCGCCGGCGCGGCGCTCGGTGCGGCGTTTGTCGGTGCCGGGCTGGCCGTCGCGGCTGGCGCGGCCGTCGCCGTCAAGGCGGCCGGCGACCTGGAGCAGTCGGTCGCCAACATCAAGACCATCAAGCCAGAGATCGACACGTCCGCCGTCGCGGCGTCGCTCACCGAGATGTCGACGCACGTCGCGCAGAGCAGCAGCCAACTCGCCGACTCGCTCTACAACGTCTTCAGCTCGGTCGAGGTCTCGCAGGAACAGGCAGTCGGGCTGGTCCAGAAGTTCGCGCAGGGCGCGGTAGCTGCGCAGACCGACGCCGAGACGTTCGGCACCGCTGTGATGGGCGTCATGAACGCCTACGGCATGGCCGCCGAGGACGCCAGCCATATCTCGGACGTCTTCTTCAACACGATCAAGCTTGGCGTGGTCACCGGGCCGGAGCTTGCCGCGTCGCTGGGGCCGGTCACGCAGTCGGCGAAGATGGCCGGCGTCTCGCTCGATGAGCTCGGCGCGATGATCGCCGCCGTGACCAAAGAGGGCGGGCCAGCCGCCCAGAATATCAACAACCTCAACAATTTCCTTCAGAAGATCACGACGACCGAGGCGCAGAAGGCGCTCAAGGCGCTCGGGGTCCAGACGAAGACCTCAACCGGGGCGTTTCGTCCGACCGCCGAGATCCTGGCGGACCTCAAGACGAAGCTCGGCGGCATGACCCAGGCCGCTCGCGCGAATGCCTTGCAAGCGATCTTCCCGGACGCGCAGGCGCGGACTGGCGCCGCGACGCTGATCTCGCAGCTCGATCTCGTCACGTCCGCGACCAAAGAGAACGCCGAGGCGTCTGGCGTCGCCGACGAGGCGTATAAGACGATGGCCGGCACGCTCAAGAGCCAGAGCACGCTCTTTGTCAACTCGCTCATGGCCGTCGCCACCACGATCGGCATGGGCTTGCTGCCGCCGATCACGGATCTGCTCACCGTCGCAAACGAGATGGTCGCCGCCTGGATGCCGACCGTCAAGCTCTGGGCCGACCAGATCCCGGCCGCGATCAACGACACGATCGCGGCAGTCAAGGCGTTCATGTCACAGCTCGCCCTCGCGGGGGCAGCGCTCGCGGGGATCGAGACCGCCGACTACGAGAACCCGTGGAACGCGCTCAAGGACGCCATCTCCTACGTCACCGGCGAGATTACCGCGTATCTCCAGCCGGCGCTCACGTGGCTCACGCAGACTGGCTGGCCGACGCTCAAAGCGGTCATGGCCGACTTGGCGGCATGGTGGGCCACGGTCTATATCCCGACGCTCGGGCTGATCGTGTCGTGGCTCGTCGACAAGGTTGGCGTCGCGCTGACCTGGCTCACGACGACCGGCTGGCCGCTCCTGCAAGCCGCGATGGTCGTCGTCGGCGCCTGGGTCACCACGACGCTGGTGCCGACGCTGACGGCAGCGTGGTCGTGGCTCACGGACAAGCTCGGCGCTGCGCTGACCTGGCTCACTGAGACTGGCTGGCCGAAGCTTGGCGAGGCCGCGAACAAGGTCCAGAACTGGATCAAGGAGACGTTGATCCCGACGCTGACCGACTGGTACTCGTGGCTCGACCAGAAGCTCCAGCCGATCTATACGTGGTTCACCGAGCAGGGCTGGCCGCTGCTCCAGGCGGCCGGCGCTACCGTCTGGACGTGGCTCACTGGCACGCTGTTCCCGGCGCTCTCCGAGTGGTACGACTGGCTCCAGGCGCGGCTCTCGCCGATCTTCCAGTGGTTCGTGACCGACGGCTGGCCGAAGCTCCAGGCGGCCGGCGCGGTCGTCGTCGCGTGGGTCGTCGGGCCGCTCGCGGCGGCGCTCAAAGACTGGTACGAGTGGCTCCAGGATCGGCTCTCGCCGATCTTCCAGTGGTTCACGACCGAGGGCTGGCCGGCGTTCCAGACGGCCGGCGGCTACGTCTGGAACTGGCTCGTCACGAACCTGATACCGGCGCTCCAGGACTGGTACTCCTGGATGGGTGAGAAGGCGAAGGGCGCCGCCGAGTGGTGGATCGCCCAGGGCTTCCCGAAGCTCTCCGTCGGCTTCAAGGATCTCAACCCGCAGGTCGCGCAGGGGGCGAAGGACTGGACCGCCTTCGCGGACGCGCTCTCGCGGACCGACGCCGGCGAGAACTGGGTCGCCATTCTGGCGAACCTGAGCGCGTTCGGCAAGTACCTGATTGACAACATCAAGCTCGGCGACTGGTTCAACGACATCACGAACGGCGCGGCGGCAGCTTCGGGCTGGGCCGACTACATCGCCGAAGCGGTCGCCTGGATAACGCGAACGATCAAGAAATGGTCGGACGCGCTCCCGGGCCAGCGCAATCTGCCGGACGTCGAGGAGCCGCCCAAGCCGCCGTCTGGCAATTCGGGCGGCGGCGGGGGTGGTGGGAGCGGCGCGGTCCCGGCCCCGCCGGACTTCACGGCCCCGCCGGACCTGAGCCCGTCCCCGAGCCCGTCGCCGTCGCCGGGTCCGAGCCCGTCGCCCGCCCCGAGCCCGAGCCCTGGCCCTGGCGGCTCGGTCCCGCCCGGCTTCCCGAACACAGACATCGCTCAGTACATCACCGCCGCCGCGCAGGCCCGGGGCATCGACCCCGCGACGGCGTTGACGGTCGCGAAGTTCGAGGGCGGCCTGACCGAGTACGCGAAGCTCGGCGACTTCTCGGGTCCGCCGTGGTACTCCGGCAAGTCGTGGTGGCCGTTCCAGCTCCACTACGGCGGCGCCGGCACGCCATACGCCGCGTGGGGCTCGACAGCCGGGCAGGGCAACGACTTCACGAAGGCGACCGGCTGGCAGCCGGGCGATACGGGCGCCTGGAAGGCGTCGACCGACTGGGCCCTCAACATCGCGCGCGGCGACGGCTGGAAGCAGTGGTACGGCGCCGCGGCGGCCGGCATCGGCCGCTGGCAGGGCATCCCGGGGCACGCCGGCGGCGGCTGGGCCGGGCTGCACGGACCTGAGCTGGCCTGGCTCGGCGAGCGCGGCCCCGAGTACGTCGTCCCGAACAGCGCGCTCCGTGGCAGCAGCGGCGGCGCGATGGAGACCCTCACGATCAACGTCGCGATCGGCGGCCGGGTCGCCGAGGAGATCGTCGTCGAGGGCTACGGCCTGGCCGCCAGACGCGGACGCCTGCCGGCCGTTCCCGGGCTGGGGGCCTCGTAGCCGTGGTCTCGCCAACGACCTTCATCCCGAAGGTGCTCGTCTCCTGGGACGGGAGCGGGGCCTTCACGGGCCCGGACGACGACGTTACGCCGTACGTGGTCGCCGACCCCGGGATCGCGATCGACGACGGCCTCGACGGCGCCAGGACGCTCAACCGCCCGAAGGTCGGCGCGGTCGACGTCGTGCTGTTCAATCACACCGGGCGGTTCTCCCAGGAGCGGGCCGACTCGCCGCTCGCGCAGCGCATTCTGCCAGGCCGCCCGGTCGTCGTCACCGCCAGGCACGGCACGAGCCGCGCCTACGATAGCCCGACCGCGTACGACGCGGCGGTCTTCTATGACGGCCTGACGACCTACCCGCTCGCCCGCACGTACCTTGACCAGATCGAGCAGGCGACCGGACTAGGCCAGCAGACGGTCACCTTCCGCACGCTCGGGACCGAGCAGCTCCTCCTGTCGACAACCGTCTCGGTCCCCGTGACGGCGAGCGTCCGCGTCGACCAGGCCATCACGCGCGTGCTCGACGCGGCCGGCTGGCCGTCCGACCTGCGCTCGATCGACGTCTCGGATACGCTCTTGTCGTGGTTCTGGGTCGACGAGCGTCCGCCGTGGGAAGTGCTCCGCGACCTGTTAGCTGCCGAGGGGCCAGGACTCATCGACATCGACCGGACCGGCGTGTTCATCTTCGAGAACCGCCACCATCGGACGACCGCCGCGCGCTCGACAGCTCCGCAGGCGACGCTCTACGATCGGCGGGTCTCGCCAGGCGGCATCTACGATGCGCCGATCGCGTACGAGACGAAACGAGCGTATGACGGCGGCGCGGCGGCGACGTACTTCACGCAGCTCGGCTATACCCCGGGCTGGGAGGGCATTTACAACCGCGCCACGTACCTGACCCGGCGGCGGGCGACCGGGGCGCTCGGCGTCGTCTGGACGTATGGCGCGCCGCTTGCGCTCAACGCCGGCGAGACGCGGACGCTGATCGCTCGGCCGACGCTCCCGTACATCAATGCCGTGACGCCGGCGTTGGGGACCGACTACGCCGTCGCCGGCGGGACGGTCTCGGTCACGATCTCGTCGTCGTCAGGGCTGGTCGCGTTCATCACCGTGACGGCGCTCACGGGTGCGCCGACCATCAGCGGCGTCGGCGCGTCGACCGGCCTGGCGCTCCGGGCGCAGCCGCTCACGGTCGTCTCAGAAACCACGGTCACGAACGCGATCGACGCCTCGTCGTCGATCGCGACCTACTCGCCGATCCCCGGGCAGGCGATCCCGCGCGTGCTCGCGGTCAACGGCTGGCCTGAGGTCGAGCCGATCGTCGCGAGCTCCGTCTGCGACGCCTGGGTCTCCCGCTATATGCAGGTCCGCCCGACCGTCACGATCGAGGTCCGCAACGCCGACGCCGAGCATCTACGGCTCATCCTGGCGACGCGGGTTTCCGACCGTCTGACGATCATCGAGGCGAACACCGGGCTCGCCGACGACGTCTGGGTCAACGCGACGCGGCTTGCGATCGCAGCGCCCGGCGGCGTCGACGTGCGCGCCGTGTTTGGCTGCGAGAAGGTCGAGGAGGTCTCCGGCTTCACCTGGGACGGCCCGATCTCGACCTGGGACTCGGCCGTGTGGGCCTGGTAGGAGAAAGGACGACCGATGCCGCTGCCTGAGAACTGGCCCACGGCGCTCGACGCGCTCGCGGACCCCGGGCCCGCGACGACGACCGATCAGAGCGGCTTCGAGCTGTCGCAGGTCGTCACGCGCATCCATAACCTCGTCGAGAAGATCGAGGCCCGCTTCGGGATCGGGGTCGCCAACGGCACGCCGATCGCCAATCGGGTCTATGGCGGGACCGGGACCGGGACGGCCGGCTACCGCCAGATCGTCGACGGTGACGTCGCGGCCGCCGCTGCGATCGCGTACAGCAAGCTCGCGCTTGCGAACAGCATCACGTCGGCCGACATCGCGCCCAACACGATCACGGCGGCTGACGTCGCGGCGGGCGCGCTCCCGATGCTCGTCTTCCCGACGTCGGTGGTCTCGGGCTCGCCGGCCGCGTCGATCACGTTCAGTCCGATCCCGGCGTCGTTCAGCCACCTGGAGCTGCGGATCTTCGGCCGCTCGACGGCGGCGGGGGCCTATGACGTCGTCGCCCTGCGGTTCAACGGCGACGTGACGAACGGCAATTACTGGGGCCAGCAGGTCTACGCGGTGGGGACGAGCGTGTCGACGCAGGAGCTCAGCGGCACGACCTCGTACGCGACGATCGGCTCCGTACCCGGCGCCGGCGCCGGGAGCTCCGCGTGGTTCGGGCAGGCCGCGTGCAGGATCATGGGCTACACCACCGGCTTCTACAAGCCGTTCGACGCGGCCAGCTTCCACGCCAGCAACATCGGCGCTGGCAACCTGCAGTTTCGGGTGATCGGCGGCCTCTGGTCGCTCACGTCGGTTGTCACCAGTATCACGGTGCTCCCGGGCGGCGGCAACTGGGCTGTCGGGACACAAGCCAGCCTGCTCGGCTACCCGTAGGGAGGATACGTGGCGAACGATACCGTTATCGTTGTTGGCCCGGACGGCTCCGAGGTCCGGGACGCGACGCCCGAAGAACAGGCGCAGATCGACTACGACCGGGCGCACCCGACGATCCGCTACGTCGGCATCGAGGGGATCTCAGCCCGCCTCCGGACGACCGACGCGACCCCGACCGAGGCGCTCCGCTTTCCGACCGCGACGAAGCATGTCTACCGCGCAACGCTCCGGATGACGGCGATCGACGCCGGCAACGGCACGACCAGAGACTCGGAGGTCCGCATGGTCTTCAAGTCGCTCGCGGCCGGGCTGGCGCAGGTCGGGACTACCGTCGTGCTCTCGAACGCGCAGGACACGGCCGCCGCATCCTGGCGCATCCAGGCGGCGCCGGACGGGACCGACCTCGTCATCACCGTCACCGGAGCGGCCGGGCGCGAGATCGACTGGAGCGTCACCGGCGAGATCGGAGCCTACGCGCCGGAGGGCGTCCCGTCATGACCGCCGCCTGCGAGGTGCGCTGATGCCCTGGACAAACCCGGTCGACCCGACCGCCGGGACCGTCATCACCGTGGCCTGGGCGGTCGCGAACGTGACGAACCTGCTCCGCCATCTGCGGATCATGAGCGGCAACGCGGACCCGCCAGGCTCAGATTATGTGCCCGTGTCCGCGTCGACGTCGGCGACCGCCTGGGGCAAGGTCACGCCGTCGGTGCTCGCGCCGGGCGCGGTCACCGGGCATCTCGGCTACACCCCGGCCAACGCGGCCGGGCAGGTGTTCAGCGGCGCGGTCTCGGCGCCGAGTCTTACGTCCACGGGCGCGGTCGCGGGAACAAGCATCTCGTCCTCTGGCGCGATCTCGACGTCGCTCGCCGGCCCGAACACGATCGTCACGCAGGGCGACATCAGCGCGAACGGCGGGATCACGGCGATCGGGCTGATCCAGGGCGGCACGGTCACGGCGACCGGGCAACTCAACGGCAGCACGCTCCACACGACCAACAACGCGGCGATCGACGGGACGGCGACGCTCGGCGCCGCGGCGGTCGGCAACAACGCTACGGTCGGCGGCACGCTTAGCGTCAGTGGGACCGCGACGGTCGGCGCGATCTCCACGGCCGGCGCGATCGCGACGTCGAACGCGACCGGCAACGCGATCGTGGCGACGGCTGGTGGGATCTCGGCGGCTGGCAACATCGCGGCCACCGGCGGACTCGTCGGCGGGTCGCTCACGGTCGCAGGGGTCTCCGCCGGGACCACGCCGGCGGCCGGGCGCATCCCGATCGCCGACGCCTCCGGCAAGCTCGACGCCTGGGTCACGCCGAGCGGCGTGGCTGGTGTCCCGAGTGGCCTGATCGCGCTCTGGGCGGCGTCCGACACCGCGCCGACTGGCTGGGTGCTCGATACCACCTTCCGCGACCGCTTCGTGGTTGGGGCTGGCGCGACCTATGCGCGGACCGCGACTGGCGGGGTGGCGACACACAGCCACGGCGGCGGGAGCCATAGTCACTCGTCGTCCGCGCTCGGCGTCGGCGGCACGATCGACGCGGCGTCAGGATCGGGCAACCAGGCCAACATCGTCACGCCGAACCCGGCCTCCGCGACGCAGGCGCACACGCACACGCACTCACTCGACGTAACCGGCGCGACCGACGCGGCCGGAGTCGCGACGGACACGCAGAACCATCTGCCGCCGTACATCGCGGCGCACTACATCCGGAAAACCTGATGACGGAGCAGACGGCGAAGATGTGGGACGCCGACCTGGGCGAGCCCGCGCGGCGTCTCACGGCCGACGAGCTGGTCGCGCTTGAGTCGATGCATCAGTGCGCGCTGCTGGCCCGCCTGGTCGTCGCGGCCGAGGCCGGCCTCGCGCACCTCCGCTCGCTGGAGGGCCGCGTCGACCGCCTGGAGACGTACCTGTCGACGATCGACCCGTTTCGCTACCCGCGCTCGGGGCATCAGCCGCTCCCGGCGCTGCCGGTGGTCGACGAGGCTGCGGTATGACCGAGATCGAGGCGTTCATCCGCGAGGCGTCCGCAGCGCGGGGGATCAACCCCGACATCGCCGTCCGCGTCTGTGAGACCGAGGGCGGCGTGACCGAGCCCGCGCGGCTGGGGGATTTCAGCGGCCCGCCGTGGTACAGCGGGAAAAGCTGGTGGGCGCTCCAGCTCCACTATGGCGGCAACGGCTACTCCGCCTGGGGCCACACGGCCGGCATGGGCAACGGGTTCACCAGCTTGACGGGCTGGGCGCCTGGGGAGCCCGCGGCGTGGCGCGACGCGGCGCGGTACGGGCTGAACCGCGCCCGGGCCTCGGGCTGGAATGCGTGGTATGGGGCGGCCACGGTCGGCATAACCGATTTCATGGGCATTGACCGCCAGGTGCCGTGGAACGCCAACGACGAGGTGTGGGACTACGAGACGGGTGGCTCGGTGCCACTGCCGAAGGTCGTCTACGAGCCGAGTGAGCCGCCACACCCACAAGACAGCGATTTCGACTGCAGCCAGGACTCGACGGAATGGGCGTTGTGGAGCGTCGGGCGCCGTCCGACTGACCACTGGCTCACCCAGACCATGATCGCCGAAGGCGTGATGAGCGTCAGCCTGGGGCTGATGGACGCGAGCGGCGCGGGGCTGTCAGCGTTCCTGGAGCGGCACTACAGCGAGGACGGGTTCACCTCTGCCAGCGTCAGCCCCGTCGCGTTCGAGGCGCTAGCCGAGGAAAGCCAGCGCTGCCCGATGCTGATCGGCGGTCGGCGCTGGGGCGCGGGCGGGCACTGGTCGGGGCTGCGGGGCTACGATGCCGAGCGCGGTGTGTTGCTGCTGGCGAATCCTGCCGCCGGGTATACCGGGATCAACCAGGAGATGACGCGGTCACAGTTCGACGCTCGGGGCTCCTGGAGCGCGGTCACGCTCGACCATCCCGACTTGCAGACGCTCATCACCGACCCGACGCCGATACCGCCGCCGACGCCCGTGCCGCCGCCGCCCGAGGAGCTGCTGGCCCAGATCGCCGCGCAGCAGCGGTACATCCAGGACTTAGAGACCCGACTGGGCGTCGCCAGCGTCGACTACGCCCGCGACCTCGACGGGTTGTCGCGCGGCGTGGCGAACGTCGCCGCTGCGCTCAGGGCGCTGCATCCGCAGCCCTCGTGAGTGGTTCCGAAAATCCCAGATAGGTCGGTCACAGGACATGGCCTGGGAACGCCGTATTGTCCTGCCCGCATCCTGAGCAGCGCCGATCCCATTGCGGCTCGTAGTACCCGTATCCCTCATCCAGCCACGCCTGGAACGACTCCATGTTCCAGACCATGTCGGACGACCATTCAGGTGGTGGTGGGCCGCCCATCAGGACGTGATCGTGCGGGAGCCGCTTCCGACACTGGAAGCACCACAGGTCGCCTGCCGGCTCCCGTCGGTACTCGTGCCTGCCTCCTCGCAGGGTGCAGAGAATCGCCATCTGTACCTCCGTACATATGGGGCTTTAGGTCAGTCAGCCTTCTGGTCGTCGTCCTTCTGTAGATCCCGCTTCGTCAGCGTGATGCCCAGTGACGGGATCTCGACGGTGCCGCCTTTCCTGATCGTGTCGGCCACCGCCATCGCGCCGAAGCCGCCGGCCACATGCCCTCGTATGCGTGCGGCGTCGGCGGGAGTGCCGCAGCCATCACAGTCATCGTTGTGTGAGCGAGGCCCGTCAGGGCCGAGAGTGTCGTTGGCGATCTTCACGCACTCCTCGTAACGCTGCCGCCAGGACGTACCGACGTGCGGGGCCGAGCGGATCTGCTCCATCGCGGCGACGAGCCGACCGTAGCGGGCGCCGACCTCTTTGGCGCACTGCGAGCAGATCGCCGGGCCGCCGCAGCGAGCCTTGCTGCCATCGGGGTTTGGGGTGACGTGTCCATGTCCGCTCATCGTTCTCTCCTGAGTAATCTATTGCGGTTTAGGTCGGCCACGCTCCGAGTCAGAAGGCGTCCGTCAGCTCGTACGTGGCCTCGACGCCGTCCTCGCGATGGACCCAGCGCTCCCACGATGCAGCGATGGCAAGCACGTCGCCGCTCTTGAGCGAGGGCCGGGCGGCGCCAAACTCGGCCGCCGCCTTGAGGATAGCGAGGCGGGTGATCGTGCGATCCTTCGTGCTCGGTGAGCTGGGCGCATCAGAGCCACCGCGCACGGGCGAGAGGGCAGCGCCGTCAGCCGGGGCAACCGACCGCAGGAAACCCGCCTTGTCGAGCGTGCAGGTCACGGTCTCGCCGCGCTCCGGGAGCACGACGCCGACCGCGTACTTGCTCACGTTCAGCCACGCATCGTGGCCTTCCAGCTTCAGCCCCTTGTCGTTAACCGAGCGGACGACGCCCGAGACATGCTCCTCGTAGTTGGCGGCCATCACGCCACCTCCGCGAGCTGGACGGCGACGCGCTGGGCCCGCTCGGCAAGCTCCGAGCAGGTGCCGCAGACGAGGCCCTGCTTACGGTAGCGGCACGATGCCAGGTGGATGTCGCGGTACGCGATCGGGTCGGGTGCTACGATAGGTCGGGTCATGAGGGGTATCTCCCTTGTGATCCTGGCCCGCTCGGTGCGGCGAACACCGGGCGGGTCGCTTCATGCTAGGATTATAGCATATCTGTTATAGTTTGCTCCAAGTAGGGAGCAGCTATGATCTTGAACCGACTGAAAGACATTCGCCAGCGCCAGGCGCTCAGCATGCGCGATCTGACCGAGCGATCTGGTGTGACCGCGACGACGATCGTCCGCGCCGAGAAAGGGCTCGACGTGTACCCGACGACCGTCCGCAAGCTGGCGAAGGCGCTCAGCGTCTCGCCGGCCGAGCTGCGCGGCGATGCGGCTCCCGCTCCGACGCTCGTCCCCATCGACGAACGACGGGCCGTGCTGGTCGCCAACATGCTCGACCAGGCCGAGCGAGCCCGAGCGCGTGGGGACGACGAGGGCGCGGCGCGATTCGAGCGCATGGCGGCCGAGGCGGCCACGGCAACGGAGGCATCATGACCGTCGACGATCTGGACTTCGGCGTGAAGTCCATCTATGGCGCGAATTCGCGGAAAGGGCTGGTCGAGATCACGCTCGGCGACGAGCAGCTCCTCGTCCCGCCAGCGAAGGCCCGCGAGATGGCGGCGTTCATGGTCGAGGCTGCTACGGCGGCCGAGGGCGACGAGACGCTCATGCGGGTGCTCGACCGCGCCGGCATGAGCCCGCAGCGAGCCGCTCAGGTCCTCATGGCGATGCGGCAGGAGCGCGCGATCATCGAGCGCGCGGCCAGGGCCGAAGCGCGGCGCCAGATCGCCGAGGATCAGACCCACGACGACAGCGTAGAATAGCCACAGAAATGCCCCCGCGCAGCGGAGAACTGCCGGGGGCGTGGCAGACCATTGGGGGGTCTACATGACCAGTGTACCGCGACGGCGCGCGGGGCTAGTCCCGCTCGACGAGTTGACGACCTCACACTTCTACACCCGGGTCTCCGGCGATAAGCAGGCCGACGAGGGCTTGTCGCTCGCGCAGCAGCCGGAGCGGTGCCTGGAGTACATCGGCCGGCTGCCACGGACGATCATCGGCGAGCACTTCGAGGACATCGAGAGCGGGCGCAAGGATGGGCGCAACGACTATCAGCGCATGCTCCTGACCATCCGTGGGCTCGCCGCCGCCGGCACGCCGCAGGTCCTCACCGTGCCAGCGTTTGACCGTCTCGGACGGAACGTCGCCGAGCGCGTCCGAGCGTACGAGGAGCTCAAGGCGCTCGGCGTGCCGATCCATAGCGTGCGTGATGGCGGCGTCGTCCCCGAGTTCGTCTACAACATCCTGGCGGCGGTCGCGCAAGAGGAGTCGCGCCAGCTCGGCGTCAGGCTCCGCGAGATCAACGTCGGGCTCACGAGCAAGGGCTGGCACAAGCCTGGGTCGGCCGCCTGGGGCTACTGCCGGCGTGAGGCGACCGACGCGGAGCGCGGGCAGGGCTCGCCGAAGTCGGTTCTGGTGCTCGACGACGACGCCGCCCCGTACGTTCGCGAAGCGTGGGAGCGGCTGGCCTCGGGCGAGTCGGTCCGGTCTATCGCGGGCTGGATCGCACGCCTGCCAGACTCGGTGCGCGGCGGGCGTAACCTCGGATTCAACGCCGTACGGAAGCTGTTCCGCTCGCCCGTCTACGTTGGCCGCCTCGGCGAGTATGACGATGACGACCCGTGTGCTGTGCTCGATCAGCCGTGCGGCAAGGAGCCGGCGCTGATCGACGACGCGGTGTGGATCGCCGCCGTCGGGTCGAAGCGTATGGCGGCCAAGATGCCGCGCCAGGCGTCGGGCGACTATCCGCTGACGGGGCTGCTCCGCTGCTACCGCTGCGGCTCGCGTATGTCGGGACGTCTCAAGGGCACGCAGGGTGGGACCAGGACGCCGCGCCGCGAGTACATCTGCCACGCTGGCATGACGCTCGGCGCCGCGCAGCCGACGCGCTGCCTGGCGACGATCAAGGCCGAGGTCCTGGAGGACCGCGTGCTCTCGACCGTCCGCGAGGTCCTGGAAGCGGTCAGCCGCCCCCGGACGCGCGCGGCGATCGAGCACGCGGTCGAGAAGCGGCAGCGGGCCGAGGCCGCTGGTGACGGGCGGGCCCGATTGCCTGGGCTCATGGCCGCACGGGAGAAGGCCCAGAAGCGGATCGCTGGCGCGTCGAAGCTCCTGATCGACGGAGTGCTTGACCGTGAGGCGTACGATATCACACGAGCCGAGCTCGGTGACGAGCTGGCGGCGCTCGATGCTGAGATCGGCCGTCTCCGTGGGCAGGAGCGCCGGACCGAGACGCTCGGCCTGGAGACGGTGCTTCGGGGCATGGCTGACTGGTCGACGACGTTCGCCGACGGGACGCCCGCAGCCGTGCGTGAGACGCTCGGGCTGTTGCTGGAGTCGGTCGAGCCGGTCAAGCTCGGGCGCGGTGCGTATGAGGTACGGCCGTCGTGGACGGCGACCGGGCGGCTGGCGTTCTGGGCGGCGGCCGAGTTGTCCGGGTCGGCGAATTTGGTTAGTATCGACCACTCCGGTAGAACCAGGTTGTCAACTGCTACCATCAAGACCGTCCGCATCTCCGCCTGACACGCCCAGGACCGCATCTCATTTCGACGACTTTGGGCGCCCGGCAGCTCCGCCCGAACACCCCACGGGGACTATCTCATAGCCCATCCAGGCTAGCGGTCCACGAGCCCGGGCAACGCCCGCACTCGCTCGGGCGGCAGCTCCCGTAGCGCCGCGACGACCTCGCCCCAGGCTCGCGCGCCCTCACGGCTGGCGAGCACGTAGTACAGGCACAGCTCCAGCCACGACCGCGCCTCGCGAGCGTCCGGATCGGCATAGCCGGCGCCGAACGCGAGCTGCCGCTCGATCACGCGCATCTTCTCCGGGTCCCGCTCTCTCGTGTAGTCGTCCGTCGCAACGGCCCCGGCGATCAACGCCAGGGTGCGGTGCTTCGGCCGGCGCGTCTGGCCCGACAGGATGTACGCGACGACGTTATGCGCGAGACCGCTATGCCGCGTAACATGCGTGATGCTCACGCCCTCAGATCGCAGGATCGCAGCCAGCGTCGCTGCGAGCGGCGTCTCCTGTTCGTCTGCCATGTCTCTGCCCATTCGTGGCCGCGTTGTGCATCGCACACGATAGGACCGGACCGCATCAGTGGTAAAGCCAGTTTACCATCAATGCGTTTGACGACAAGCGGCGTTGCCAGTATCGTGACTTTACCGTCAGGTCGCTGGTGTGACCCCGACGACGCCGGAGGGTAGTGCAGAGCGGAACGCAGCGCAGAACGGGAGACGGGCACGATGGCGCGATCGACGTATCTGGCCGGCATCATGCGGGAGCGTGGCATCTCGCAGGGCGAAGTCGTGCGGCGCACGGGGCTCTCGAAGCCGACCGTGATGGACGCCTACCACGGACGTGATGTCTCGACGGACACGCTGGTACGGATCGCAGCCAAGCTCGGCGTCTCGGTCAGCGCACTCGACCCTGACCTCGCCAACGACCTCGAGGGCCTGATCGTCCGCTAGCGCCGGCCCCGCCGGCCCCGCCCGAGGGGGGCTCTGCCATGCCCGCTGATCCGGCACGCCCTGCTGAGAAGCGCGCCGATGCGTACCTGGCGCAGATCGACGACGCCGACCTCGACGCACTCGCAGCGGCGCTCGCTCGGCTGCTGCTCTCGGCGGCTCGGAATGCCGAGCGACGACCTGACCAGATCAAGCTCGTGCGGAGGTGACCGATGCGCCTGCTCTATGACGTCGCCCTCGGGCTGCTGGCGTCGATCCGCGAGACTCTGCCGGACTCGGACGAGACCGCCGGCGCCTGGGTAGCGGGATTTGCCTGGGCCTTCGCGGTTCACTGGATCTTGCTCATCACCGTGACGCTCGCCTGGTACGGGGGGCACCGATGACGGCTCCGGCCGACCGTCTGGACCGCGCAGATGCGGTGGCTGTCGCGAAGGCGTTCGTGCCCCAGATCGAGGACTGCACGGTCCAGTTGAAAGTCGCCGGCAGTCTGCGCCGGCGGCTGGCGCAGATCGGCGACATCGAGATCGTGGCCGAGCCGAAGACGGAGCCGGGCACCAGTGGCCTCTTTGACGACATGGTCACGACGAGAGACCTGCTCGACGAGCGCATGAGCGAGCTGCTCGACTCTGGCACCGTGCAGCAACGGCTCGACGTCAACGGCCATCCACGCTGGGGGCCACTCGTGAAGTACCTCACGTACCGAGACGTCCGCGTTGACCTGTTCTGCCCGTCGGCCAAGCGGTTCGGCTGGATCCTCATGCTCCGCACGGGACCAGCCGCGTTCAGCCGCCAGTTGGTCGTGGCGAAGGACCGGCGCACGAAGGACGGCCGTCCGGGCCTGCGCCCCGTGTACATCGCGCCACAGGACGGCTGGCTCACCTGGCGGACCTCGGGCCAGCGCATCCCGACGCCGACCGAGCAGCACGTCTTCGACCTGTTCGGCCTCAGCTATCTCGAACCGTGGGAGCGTACATGATGGTCGCTCACATGCTGCCCGAGCGCGAGCTTCGAGGCCCCGGCTGCGACGAGCGGTGCGAGCTCATCAAGGCACTGCTCCCTGGCGTCCTCGGACGCTCCGAGCTGCTGCTCCACGATGCGGCGGCGCACGAGGAGTACGGCTGGGCGACGGCTGGCATCCTCGGTCACCGCGCTGACGTCGTGGTGACGGGGCCGCTCGCGATTGACATCCGCCGCATGGAGACGACGCTCGACGGGGCACCGCTCGCCCTCACGCCGGCCGAGCTGCGCTTGCTTGTGGTCTTAGCTCGGCGGGTTGGTGCCTTCGTCCCGTGGGAGCCGCTGATCGCCGACGGTCTCGGCTGGGGGGCAGCTCAGGAGGACGCAGGCAACGCCCGCCACGCCCTCCGGGTGAACATGGCGCGACTGCGCCTGCGGCTGGGCGATGCCGCCGGGCTGGTCGTGACGGTCTGCGGGCTGGGGTATCGCCTGGAGCTGATCGAAGCGGGCCAGGCGGCCCCACAGCGCACGGTGCCGCGCGGCGGGCCACGGCGGCGCACCGTCGGCTGGTCCAACCTGTACGCCGCGTGCATCACCTGCAGCACGACCGAGCGGGCGCACAAGGCCCACGGGCTCTGCCGACGCTGCGACAACCGCCGCCGCAGAGCTTCCGGCCGGCGACGAAAGGACACCGCGCTATGACGACCGATCTCGCTCCTCGATCCGACTTCGACGACGACCGCGCTATCTCCAGGCCCGACCCCGAGCAGGCCAGGACGGCGCTGGCGCACTTCTCGGCGACCGGCGACGTCAGCAGGATGACCGACGAGCAGCGCGCCGCGTACATCCTCTGGTACTGCAAGACGACGGGGCTGACCCCTGGGACGGGCGCCGTCGAGGTGATCGAGTTCTGGGACGACGGTCAGAAGCGGAAGGTGGCGAAGGTCTACCCGAAGGCGGAGGCCGCCCATCAGCTCGGGTTCAACCATCAGATCCGCGTCGAGACGCTCAAGGAGGAGATGGTCGGAACGCTCTACAAGGTGAGCGTCAGGGGCCACCAGCCGAACGGGCGCACGTACGATGAGGTCGGCTACGTCAGCCTGGTCGACCGCGACGGCAAGCGTCTGCCAGACCACCTCTACAAAAACGCGCTGATGAAGTGCCACACGATCGCGAAACGGCGGCTGGTCCTGGGCATGATCGGCCTGTCGTCGCCGCCGGAGGCTGGCCGCCGCCTCTACCTCGGGTCGAACGCTGAGATCCTGGAGCGGCCGTCCGAGGAGGATCGCCGCCTCAATGACCACCCGAACGAGGCCGCCGTCTCGGGGCGGCCGCGCTTCGAGACGAGGACGGCGCCCGCGACGGACCTTGACGACGCCCCCGACCTGCGCCCGCGTGCCGAGCACCTGGAGCCGCCGCCACGGCCCGACGGTCCGCCGCCGACGTTCAAGGCGAGCGAGGAGGACGTTCGTCGCTGGCTGGGCGCCTGGTTCGCGGCCGTCAAGCTGTCGTCGATGGATGACGACGAGGAGCGCCATCGCTTCGTCAGGCAGTACACCGCCGGCTTCCCGCCCGGGCTCCGCACCGACTCGCTGAAAGCCTTCTTCGAGGCTGCGACCGAGCGCCAGGCCGGCGACCTCCTCGCGCACGTCCGCGCGCTCGTCGAGGACGAACGCCGCGCCATCCTGGAAGCCGACATCACCAATGCCCGCGACGAGGAGCAGGTCTAGCCATGCCGCCGTGGCTGGAGTCCCACGCCGACCTGCGAGACCACCCGAAGCTGGACCTCCTGATGGACCTGCTGGCCATCACGCGCCGCGACGCCTGCGGCCTGCTGCACTTCGTCTGGTGGCGCACGCTGACGTACGCGCCGTCTGGCGACCTGTCCGACTTCACGGACGGCCAGATCGCCCGCTGGGCCGACTGGGACGGCGACCCGGGCCATTTGGTCTCGGCGCTCAAGACGGCGGGATTCATGGACTCGACGCGCACGATCCACGATTGGGAGGAGTTCGCGGGCCGCTGGATCGACCGACGGAACGCGGATGCGGACCGCAAGCGCGAGGCCCGAAAAGCGGCCGCTGCCGGGCACACAAATGGGAGCGCGGCGCCGGACGTCCGGGCCGCGTCCGCCGGACGTCCCGCGCGCGTACGCACGCCCGCGCGCGCGCCCGGACCGGACCTAACCGGACCTAACCATACCGGACAGAACCGGACGGCTACCTCCCCCCAACCCCCTCCGCGCGCGGAGGGGGCGATTACCCCGCCGACGACGGACGACGTGAAGCTCTGGACGACGGCGCTGGCCCAGGTGACCGACGGCATGCTGCCGGCGAACGCCGAGAAGCTGGCTGCGCTGGAGCTGCTCGGCCGCGAAGCCGACGGCAGGCTCAGGCTGCGAGCGCCGCCGTGGGTCGACGCATCCAGGTTCGTCGGGACCGTGCGCGCTGCGCTGGTCAACGCTGGCGACGAGGCCGGCGGCAAGGCTGTGATTGTGACGGCATGAGGAGACGATGAGCGACACCGAGCGCGACGTACATCCGGCGGCGGCCGTGTTCCCGAGACTTCCGGATGATGAGCTCCGCGAGCTCGCCGAGGACATCAAGGCGAACGGGCTCATTCATCCAATCGTCCTCGACACCGACGGGCGGATCGTCGACGGTATCAATCGGGATGCCGCGTGCGACATGGCCGGTGTCGAGAAGCAGTACATCACGCTGCCGCCCGAGACGGATATTGTCGGCTACATCCTGAGCCAGAATGTCCGACGGCGCCACATGAGCAAGGGCCAGCAGGCAATGGCGATCGCGCTCATGATCGAGACGGAGGAGGGCAGGCGGGACGGGCAGGCGAACAGATTAAGTTTGGATTCCAAACTTAGCAAAGGTGACGTCAGCAAAGCCGTCACTATCCGGCGATACGCTGCTGATCTTGCGCCCGGAGTGCTGGCCAATACCGAGTCGTTCGACGGCGCGTACACCGTCGCTGTTGCCAGAAAACGTGAACAGGACGGCGAGCGCGAGCGCAAAGAGCGACAGGTCCGGGAAGACCTTATCGAGATCGAGCGGATTCGTCGGATCGCGCCCGACATCGCCGACCTGGTGCCGCAGACGCTCACCGTCGCCGACGCGAAGCTGATGCTGGTGCAGCGCGAACAGCGCGAACGCGATGCCCGTGAGTCGATGGCGCGGGTCGCCGCGATCGCGTGCGACTTCTTCGACCCCGGCGTCAGGGCCACGTCCGACGACCTCGCGGAGCGGGTCGTCGCCACGCTCGATTCATCGGCGCTGCCTACGCGACCCATCTTCACGGCGGCTCGGTTCGCTCGCTGCGCGGAGACGGCTGCTGCGATCGCTCGTCGACTCGAAACACGGGAGGACACCGCTCATGGTCATGCTGCTGCACGGCGCGGAGACGCTTGAAGCCGCCGTCGATCGGGTCTACCGCGAGCAGACCGACCGCGCCGCGAATGTCGTCCGCGACCAGGACGTCGTCGACGCACTGGAGGAATGGCTCGGCGACGACCGCGCGCGGGTGACGAAGACGCACCTGGTCAACGTCGCTCGTCAGGCGAAGAACGCCTACCTCAAGCGGCACCGGCCGAAGATGGTCGGGGGCCAACTCGCGCTCTTCCAGCCGCACTATCTGATCCCGCTCGGCAAGGGGCGCCATGCGTGGCTCGACCATGCGAGCCGCGAGCAGGCCATCGAATGGCGCGCAGTGGAGGTGGCGGCGTTCAGCCACACGCGAGCGACCTATGACGAGAAGATCCGTCAGATCGACGAGCGGATCGACAAGTGGGGCAATCACGCCACGTTCGGGCAGGTCGAGCGCATCGAGTTCCACTGGGCGCCGTCCGATCTGGGCTACGACGACGACGATGCTGACGACGACGACTGAGGTCAGGCTGCCTCTCGCCCTGGCCGAGCGTGCGCTCGCAGCCTTGCGCTCATCGCTGACGCCGGCCGGGCACCTGGCGCAGCGGGTCACGCACGAGCACCTGGGCTACTGCTCATGGAGCAGCGAGTCCGAGCGGTGCACCTCTCAGCGGGCGCTGATCGCGGAGCTTGAGCACGCGCTGGAGGAGCCGTGAGATACGTCTACCTGGGAGATACGCTCACCGATCCGCGCTGGGTTGGTCAGCCGTGTGACCCCGTGCTGCGATCGAACGGCGAGCGGGTGACCGTGATCCGTGGCAACCGACCGCGCAACCAGCTCGTGCGGTTCGCCGACGGGTCCCTGGTCGTCGTGCTCGGCCGACGGCTGCGCGTCACGTCGGCCGCGCTGATCGCCGAGCGTGAGCAGGCGCTGGAGGAGGACTCGTGAATCTGCGAGACGTGAGCCGAGAGACGGCCAGCATGCGACGAGCGACGCGCTGGCTGGCCGAGCTGCGGGCGGATGCCGGCGTGTCTGGTCGTACGCTCACCGGGCCGACCGTGCGCCTGCTCGAGCACATGACGACCTGCGCGGACTGCGAGCTCCGCGAACACAACGACCCCGAGCTGTGTGATGACGCCGAGGACATCCTGGACGGCGAGCCATCATGACGGCGCTGCTGCTCGCTGGCGTTCTGGCGCTGCTCAGCCCGGCCGAGGTGCCGTGGTGCGGTCCGACCCGCTTGACAGCCTACGTCCGCACTGACTACGGGCCAGGGGCGACGACCTATGACGGGACCAGCATTGTCACGAGCGAAAACATCGCCGCGGCCTCCTGGGACGTGGCGCTCGGCAGCCTGGCGGAGATTCCAGGACTGGGGGTGTACCGTATTGCTGATCGCGGCATGCTTGGCTCTGGCGAGCCGATGCCGTGGCTAGATATCGCCACCTGGAGCAGACAAGAAGCCTACGCATTGACGAGTATCAGGAGGGTCTGCTTTCGGAGGCCGGCGACGTGAGCATTCAAGACGAGCGCATCGAAACCGCGTTCGAGGACGAGCTGCTGCGCATGCGGCATGAGGGCGTGGGCAAGCTGTTGCAGATGCCGCTCGACGCGATGCTCTGGCAGGTCTACCGGCGCGGCTACATCCGAGGCCACTCGGCCAGGTCGCGCGAGGTCCAGCAGGACGAGGAGCAGGCCATCCGCGAGGGACGGCTCCCGATGAACGTCAAGGTCTCCTACCAGGGCGACCGTCTCCTGATCGAGGGCAAGGACCGCACGCCGGCCAGGGACAGAGCTACGGCGTGGCCGCCGCTGGGATCCCATGAAGGTCCGAGCTCCGCTCGACGAGACCTTCATGGGGACCCGCTGCCGAGCGCAGAGCCGACGGAGGAGTGAGCTAGTGGTGAGCGACCATCGGGAGTCGAATCCATGACGTTCCTGGATGCGCTGCCACGGCAGACCGAGCGCTCCTGGCAAGCGCAGGTCATCAAGCTGGCCGAGCTGCTGGGCTACCGCGTCTACCACACCTGGAATAGCAAGCACTCGGCGGCTGGGTTCCCGGACCTCGTGCTCGTGCGCCGTCCGCGCTGCATCTTCGCGGAGCTCAAGTCCGATCGGACCAGGCTGACCACTGACCAGCTGGCCTGGCTCGTGGCGCTGCGCGAGTGCGGCCTGGAGGTCTACGTCTGGCGACCGTCTGAGTGGAAGCTCGTCGAGCGCATCCTGAAGGGGCGGCCCGATGATCAAGCCTGACGCGATCTTTCTCGACCCGGACGGCCTGCACTACATCGCGCAGTTCGCCGACGAGGACGATGAGGCGACCTGGCTGCGCTGGCCCGCCATCGAGAACGGCTGGGCGACACGGCGGCGGTGCTCGGCCGCGCTGGCTGACGACTGCGATGAGCTGCCGGCCGAGCTGGCGTGGCTCGCGCTCAGGCTCTCGGGCGTGGACGACGGCTGATGGCCGAGGGCTTCGGCGCCGTGCTCCGGCGGCTGCGCGAGTCGACGCTGATGGCGCCGCACCCACGCGGCGGCGGCTGGCCTGGCGCCGTCGCCGAGACCAGCCTGCCGCAATCGACGCTCTCGCGGATGGCAGGGCTCGACCCCGCCAACGTGCACTTGCTGGAGCACGGCCGACGGCACCCGTCCAGGGGCGTGGTCGAGAAGCTCTGCCGTGCGCTCGGCTGCTCCGAGGGGGAGCGCGCGCTGCTGCTGGTCTCGGCCGGCTACTGGCCCTGGCCCGACACCGACGACGCCCGCACCGAGCTGCTCATCGGGCTCTGCCTGGCCGTGCTCGACGGCGACTACCGACCGCTCCACGCGGCCGAAAGTGGTCCCATTGCAAGCGTGTTACGATAGGAGCCACTATGGCGACGACGGGCGCCCCTCCAGCCTGGCGCAACCGCATCGTGCGGAGCGGCGACGCTGCGCTCTCGGAGATCACGCCGAACCCGGCGAACTGGCGGCAGCACCCGAAGCTCCAGGCCGACGCGCTCGGCGCCGTGCTCGCTGACGTCGGCGTCGTCCAGCAGGTCATCATCAACCAGCGCAGCGGACGGCTCGTCGACGGGCACCTCCGCGTCGCGCTGGCCGAGCAGCACGGCGAGGCGTCCGTGCCGGCGCTCTGGGTCGACCTCGACGACGACGAGGAGCGGCTGATTCTGGCGACGCTCGACCCGCTCGGGGCGCTCGCCGAGACGAACCGCGACGCGCTCAGCAGCTTGCTCGGCGACCTGGCCGAGCGCGGCGATGCGCTCGGGGAGATGCTGGCGGGGCTCGTGCAGGTGTCGCTGCCGTCGCCGACGGGGGAGCCGACGCCGAGCCTGAGCGACCGATTCCTGGTCCCGCCGTTCTCGGTGCTCGACGCGCGGCAGGGTTACTGGCAGGAGCGCAAGAGGGCATGGCTGGCGCTGGGCATCGAGTCAGAGCTTGGGCGCGGCGATATCCCGCCCGTCGATGGCCTGCTCGGAGAATCCGAGCAGGCCAGGACGCACTACGCCGAGCCGGGAGGCTCGCGGCGGGACGCCGCGAGCCTCGGGCCTGACGGCCACACGGTGCGCGGGGATGGCCGGGGGCGCCCCGCATCAGGTCTTGCCCGAAGCAACGGGCAAGACCTGATGCGGGGCGAGCATGTCGTGGGCGACTACCGCGCGCTGCCATCGCACGGCCCGACCGTGACGCAGAACGCGGACGGTACGCTTGCGTACCGTCCGCCGCAGGGCCGCGCCCGAGAGACCCGCGCCGTCACCACCCAGGAGTGGGTCGTCGAGCACGGTCTCTCGGGCGCGGCCGGCAACCAGTCGGGCACGAGCATCTTCGACCCCGTGCTTTGCGAGCTGGCCTACTCGTGGTTCTGCCCGCCCGGCGGCGCCGTCCTCGACCCGTTCGCCGGCGGCTCTGTGCGCGGCATCGTCGCCTCCCGTCTCGGCCGGGCCTACACCGGGGTCGACCTGAGCGCGGCGCAGCTTGCGGCGAACGAGGCGCAGGCCGAGCGCATCGTGCCCGATTCCCGCCCGCGCTGGATCGAGGGCGATAGCGCCGACGTCATCGCGCTGGCGCCCGGGGCCTATGACCTGCTGTTCTCCTGCCCGCCGTACGCGGACCTGGAGCGGTACAGCGACGACCCCCGCGACATCAGCACGATGGACTATCCCGCGTTCCTCGCCGCCTACCGCGCCATCGTCGCGGCATCCGTCGCCATGCTCAGCCCCGACCGCTTCGCCTGCTTCGTCGTCGGCGACGTGCGCGATCCGCGCGGCCTCTATCGCGGCCTGGTGCCCGATACCATCGCGGCGTTCGCCGATGCCGGCGCCGCGCTCTACAACGAGGCGATCCTGGTGACGGCCGTCGGCTCGCTGCCGATCCGCGTCGGCAAGCAGTTCGTATCAGGGCGCAAGCTGGGCAAGACGCATCAGAACGTGCTCGTCTTCGTGAAGGGTGACCCTAAGCGGGCGGCCGATGCCTGCGGCGTCGTCGAGGTCTACGATCCGGGGGAGGCGTTCGGTGAGCCTGCCTGAGCCGGTTCTGGAGCGCATCGCCGACATGGTCGTCGTTCGCGACGACCTGCTCCCCGGCGGCACGAAGCGCCGCATCCTCGACGGCCTGTATCCCGAGGCGGCCGAACTGGTGTACGCCTCGCCGGCGCAGGGCTACGCGCAGGTCGCGCTCGCCCACTCGGCGGCGGCGACCGGGCGGCGCGCTACGGTCTTCGTCGCCCGGCGCGCCGTGCCGCACGCGCGGACGGCCGAGGCGATGGCCGCCGGCGCTCATGTCGTCCAGGTGCCGCACGGCTACCTGTCGGTCGTGCAGTCGCGGGCGCGGGCCTACTGCGATGCCACGGGCGCCGCGCTGCTGCCGTTCGGGCTGGACATCCCCGAGGCGCTGGCGGCGCTGGCCGGTGTTGCGCGCGGGATTCCGTACCAGCCATCCGAGGTCTGGTGCGTCGCGGGCTCCGGCCTACTCAGCCGGGCGTTGCAGGCGGCCTGGCCGTCGGCGCGGCACTACGCGGTGCAGGTCGGGCGCCCGCCCAGCATCGGCGGCGCCTCGCTGTTTCGGGCACCCGAGGCGTTCGAGCGCGACGCCCGGGAGGCGCCGCCGTTTCCATCCTGCGCGAATTACGACGCGAAGGCCTGGCGCTTCATCAGGCGCCAGGCCTCCCCGGGGGCGGTGTTCTGGAATGTTGCGGGCTAGGCTACGCGAGCGGCATGCGCCCGCGCTCGGTGACTGCCATTACCCGGCAGCGGCGGCCGGGGATGAATGCGGCCTGCGCGGCGGCGACGCTGGCGTGGCTCTCCTGCTGATCGCGCCAGGCCAGGCTCGTCTCATCGAACCACTGGACCTTGTAGTACGGGTCGAAGCGGGCGCTGCCGCGCCGTCGGCGGGTATACATCGGGTCGGGCATCGTAGCCTCCTCGGGGCTTCGGTGTCTCGCGACCCGGGCGGCTGGCACCGCGCCGGGTCATCTCGCGCTCGGAGTGTACGGCTTCTGGGCGCCGCCGTTCGACTGGAGCCGAGCTGATGGCCCCGCGAGGCCGCCCGTCGAAGTACACGCCGGAGCGCGTGAAGCGGATCACGGACGCCCTAGCTGCCGGCAACTCGCGCAAGGCGGCGGCGGCGTACGGCGGGATCTCGGACGACGCGCTCGGCTCGTGGATGCGGCGTTTCGCGGATTTCGCGGACGCCGTAAAAAGCGCGGAGGCGTCGGCCGAGGTGGCGCATGTCGCGAACATCGCGCAAGCGTCCCGCGACGGCTCGTGGCAGGCGTCGGCCTGGTGGCTGGAGCGGCGGCGGCATCAGGAGTGGGGCAAGGTCGACCGCTTGGAGATCGAGATACGCCGCACGGCCGAGCGCGTGGCAGCGCAGACGGGCGCCGACCCGGACTGGCTGGTCAAGCGCGCCGCTGAGATCGTCGCGGGCGAGACGGGGGCCGAGCGGTGACGGCAGAGACGGGTCACGCTTGCTATGACGCCGACGCTCGGGCCTGCTGGGATCTCCGCTACTACGGCTACGCGCCCGTCCTGCGCGGCGCCCGTGCTGCGTATGCCGAAGGCGAGGAGGTGTATTTCGCGCAGTCTATCGCCGATGATGACGAGTGCGAGTGCTCCTGCCACGAGGACGACGACTGATGCCGCGCTACTCGTCGGCCGTGCTTGACGCGCTGCCGCTCGCCGGCGCCGAGTGGGAGGCCATGCAGGTCGCCGAGCGTGCAGCTACGGCGCTGGGCGCTCAGGGCGAGCCGTGGGCGCCACTGCCGCACCAGCAGCCGCCGTCAGGCGACTGGGACACCTGGCTGCTCCTGGCGGGGCGTGGCGCTGGGAAGACGGCGGCGGCGGCGTACTACACCGACCAGCATGTGCGCGGTCCGGCGTGCTTGCCGGGCCTACCGGGCGGGCATCGGATCGCGATCATCGCACCGACGTTCGGCGACGCCCTGGAGGCGTGCGTGAACGGCCCGTCTGGCATCCGAGCGCACAACCCCGCCGTGCGGGCCGTCCAGACCGCCGGCGGCACGTTCGTCCGCTGGCCGTCGGGCGCCGAGGCCAAGCTCTTTGGCGCGTCAACGCCCGAGGACGTCGAGCGGCTACGCGCTGGCGGCAACCGCTGCCTGGCCTACGCCGAGGAACTGGCGGCCTGGCGCTTCCTCGATCCGTGCTGGGATCACTTGCAGTTCGGCTTACGGCTGGGCCCGCACCCGCGCGTCGTGGCCGCGACCACGCCGAAGCCGAAGCGGCTCATCAAGGCGCTACTCTCCGACTCGTCCTGTGCCGTGACGCGAGCGACGACCCACGACAATCCGCACCTCGCGGAGCTGGTGCGCGCCCGCTTGCAGTCGCGCTACGGCGGGACCAGGCTCGGCGAGCAGGAGCTGCGCGGGCTGATCCTCGACGAGGTTCTCGGCGCGCTCTGGACGTGGGAGATGCTCCAGGACCGACGGCCGGCGCCCGTCACGCTCACGCGTTGCGTCGTCGCCGTCGACCCGTCTGGGGGATCTGACCCCGAGAACGACGAGCAGGGCATCGTGGCGTGCGGCCTCGGCCCGGACGGACGCGGCTACGTCCTGGCCGATCGCTCGTGCAAGCTCTCGCCGGACGGCTGGGGCCGCCGC